>Ga0154004_1000178_pt1 | contig 16557 bp, 11 predicted proteins | sample TSFL088MetaG_FD_104727 | JGI IMG/M metagenome (GOLD analysis project Ga0154004, IMG submission 104727) | Attine ant fungus gardens microbial communities from Florida, USA - TSFL088 MetaG | ecosystem: Host-associated > Fungi > Mycelium > Unclassified | place: USA: Florida, Lake Talquin State... | reverse complement strand
GGTAGGAAACTAAGGAGAAGGAAGCCATAAAGTGTTTTAGATATTGGGGAGAAAGACACTATAAGTGGGAGTGTCCAAACATTATAGCAGAGAAAGAGAGAAGAAGAAAAGAAAAGGAAGCGTATGTAGTCAGGCCACAAAAAACATAGCAAAAAAGGAGACTAACATGTTCTATATAGGAAAAAACACAGGAATATTGTGAGGAGAAGAGCATGCCTCCAGAAGGTACACTTTTGCTTGAGAGAGGATGGTTGACAGAAGAGGTAGTATTAATGTATGTAGACTGTAGGGGATATAAAGGCAAGAAAGTCCAAATCTATGAAAACCAAGGACAAGGATTACTTCTTAAGAGGCAAGTAAGAAACATATGGTACAATCTGTACTAGAAAGCATGGAACTGGAGAGAGGAAGAAGCAAAGAGAGGAGAGATAACAAGGGTGTAGTATATAAAGTATAGAAAAAAAGACATAATAGAAGGAAAAATGTTGGAACAAGAAAGAAGGGAGATCCTGTACCCAGAATATAGAACAAAAAAGAAAAAACCATGGTAGAACTAGGAAGTGGTAGTGTGTCCTATAGAGGAAAAAGTGTAGTACACAAACAGAGATTCTAAGAAGCACAGCAATAGAGAAGGTTAGTCAAAGGGATATTGTCATATACTAGAAAATTTGGTATAAATTAATTTTTTTAATTCATTTTCTTTATTATTATTATTCATCTCCTATAGGAGTATCACATTTCAGACTAGAAGCTATTACAAATGGCCACTTACTAATTTGTGAGTTGATGATTTAATAACCAAAAGGCTCAAAAAAGCAAAGTTTAGATAGTAGCAAAAGATGTTGTTAAGTCTGAGGTTTATTCTCAGACATATAGTCCTTAAATATATAATTGTGGTGGTCTGTGCACCAGGATTACCTACCACATGATCACTACCTATTGTTTTACATATAGAAGTGCTATTGTTCTTGAAATAGAGATAACCTAACCATCTTAGGGCAGTCCTTTGTTTTATTCAAGAACAGATAATAATCTATGGATAAAGATTAGTATAAGACCTTAGACTATAATGACTTAGATCCACTTCTAGTCCAAGTTAACAAGAAGAACTTGATAGAGTCCTTATTCAATTGCTATACACTACTTATACATATTTTGTTATTTACTTCTATTTATAAAGTTCTATACATCTCCTTTGAGTCATTCCCTCTCATGCACCTGTTGATTTCCTAATTCAAATGAAAAGAAAAAGAAAAGAAATTAAATAATAACTTAGCTATTTAGCCAAGTCATGATAATCAGTGTCATATATAAACATTGAGGACCTTGTATCTTCATGGGATCTTATTGCCTTAGGATCTATTTATAGCTGAAAAAAGCACATTGAAGAGAGCTTCACAATAGTCATTGAAGTAAACAATTATGTCAAGCAGTTCCTGAGATATCAGCAATTTAGTGTGTGGTGACTTGGTGATTACTGACTAATCTGCTGATAACTCAGTGAATACTAATTGCTTTGAGATGTTTTTGGTACCATTTGAAAGGTCTTCTTAAGGGCTTTTGGTGGCCATTTATATCATTGAAATTGGTCAAGTATTCCTGGAGTTATAGTCTAAATAAAGTTTGTAACAGAAGAGTTTATATAGAAAGTGGCTACATAGATCATAGGACAAGCTAGATACTACTCACCTATACCAATGTATTACTAAGCTCTCCTAGTGTGACTAAGACTCATCCCCTTACAGAAGGTGCACAGACAAAATTTGAAATCTAGAGTGATCATAAAAATCTCAAGTATTTTATGAGTAGTCAGAAATTGAATCAAAGATAAGCAAGATAGGCATTGTACCTGTCTAGATTTGATTTTATGCTAAAATATGTGCCAGGAAGCAGTATGGGAAGAGCTAACAGCCTTAGTAGGTATCTAGACTGGTAGGTAGGAATAAAGAAAAATAATAAAAATAAAATATTAGTGAAAAAGAAATAGCTGGAGGTTAGAGTGATATAGGTAACAGAAGTAGTAATTGAAGGGATAGACCTGTTGGAAAAGATTAGAAAATCAGAGGCAAAAGATAACAAGGTAGTAAAAGCTGTAGAAGAAATGAAATAAACAGGTGTTAAAATATTAAGAGATGAGAAGTGGTGAAAAGAGGATGAATTAATGTTGAAGGATAGAAAGGTATATATCCCAAAGGATGAGAAATTAAGAGCAGAGGTGATCTAGCTATACTATGATACACTAGTAGAAAGACATGGAGGATAGTGAAAGACAATAGAGTTAGTGATAAGGAATCTTTGGTAGTCTGGGGTCACTAAGGAAGTCAAGAAGGATATGATGTATACTAAAGAAATAAAAATTGTACAGAGGCACCTGTAGAAAAGCTCATGCCTAATGCAGTACCAGAAAAGCCTTGGAGTCATATTACAGTAGATTTTATTACAAAATTACTGCTAGCACAGGATTATAACAGCATTCTAGTAGTATGTGATAGAATAACAAAAATGGTATACTTTGTGCCAACTACAGAAAAGACTTCAGCAAAAGGAGTAGCAAGATTGTTCTAGGATAATATCTGGAAACTGTATAGCTTGCCAGAAAGTATTATTATAGATAGAGAAGCACAGTTCACAACAGGGATGATAAAGAAGTTGAATTCAATATTAGAAATTGATACAAAGTTGTTAACAGCCTACCACCCACAAACAGATGGGTAGGTGGAAAGGATGAACCAGAAATTAAAACAATACCTGAGGATATTCATTGACCATAGGCAAGAGCAATAGCCTGACTGGTTAGTAATAGCAGAGTTTATATATAATAATAAAGTACAGACTAGTACAAAAGTATTACCATTTAAGGAAAATATTGAACAAGACCTGTGTATGGGATTTGAGATGAGAAAGAAGGGGAAATTTGAAAAGGTAGAAGAATTTGTGACAAGAATGAAAAAAGTTCATAAAAAGGCAGAAGTAGCATTGAAAAAGAGTCAGAAGGAGATAAGAAAGTATACAGATAGGAAAAAAAGTAAAGCAGAAGAATATCAAGTAGAAGACTGGGTGCTTTTAAGCACAAAAGATTTGAAGTACCAAATGCAAGGAAAGAGATCAAAAAAACTAACAGAGAGATTTGTCAAACCTTATCAAGTAAAGAAAATAATTTCAACAAATACAATAGAACTAGATTTGCTGAGTACAGTAAAGATACATCCAGTAGTCAATGTCAGTAGAGTATGTAGATACAAAGATTAAGTAGAGGGCCAGAGAAAAGAGTAGCCATCACCAGTAACAATTAATAGAGAAAAAGAGTATAATATAGAGAAGATATTAAACAAGAGGAAGTTTAGAGAAAAAGACAGATATCTAGTGCAATGGAAAGAGTATACAGCAGAGAAAGACACTTGGGAGCTGAGAGAAAACTTAGGGAATATACAAGATTTAGTGAATAAATTTGAAGAAGAATATGAAAAAGGTGTCAGGTAAATAAAAAAAAGAAATAGCAGAGAAGACTATAAAGGAGAACTGCTGGAAAGATACACAGTAAAGATATTATATAGATAGAATAACAAGAGGTTTAATAGAGAATATTGGAGGAGAATGGAAAGAAATTGGAAAAAAGGAAAGACAAGAGAATAAAAAACTTTGAAAACAACCAAGAAAAAAATGAAGAAGAGGAAGAAGAAAACAAGCAAGAATTTGAAGGAAGTAAAATAAAAGAATAGGATAAAGATAAAATGGGCAATTTACAGGACCCATACAATAAACTATAAAGTCCTCAGAACAAGAACCTTTATGAGGAAAATACTGTTATGAGTTACCTTGACTATAATAAGAAGCTATAAATAGAACAGATATAGACTGAAGTCAAACTAGTAGCTAATAGATAGCTTATAGTTTAAATAAAGACAAATAGTATACTTGTATATATAATAGACTACAATTGAGTAAGAACTCCATTGAGTTCTTTTCTAATCCTGAAGTGCTACCTTGAGTTAACCCCTGACTTAAGGTTCTTGAGTCAGCTGCTAACAAAATAACTTGTATATCAAGCTAGAAAAGTGTGTATAGAAGACGAAGAGGATTGGATTCCTAGAGATTGTCATAGAACCTAATAGAATAGAAATAGAAAAAGAGAAGGTAAATAGAGTACTAAGTTGACCAGAGCCAAAAAATGTGAAAAATGTCAGAAAGTTCTTGGGCCTTGCAAATTACTATAGAAGGTTCATTAAAGATTTTATGCAAGTAGCTAGACTAGTAAATATATTAACAAGGAAGAATATAAAGTGACAGTAGAGAAGTGAACAGCAAAAGACATTTGATGAGCTCAAATGAGTCTTTACTACCAGACCAGTATTAGCAGCCCTAGATCTAAACAAAGAATTTAGAGTGAAAGTAGATGCTTTAAACTATGCTACTATAGAAGTTTTATCAATGAAATGCTCTGATAAACTATAGAGACTGGTTGCTTTTATTTCCAAATCATTAAGTGATACAGAATGAAATTATAAAATACATGATAAGAAGATGCTAGCAGTAGTTAGATGCTTAGAAGCATAGAGACACTTCCTAGAAAGGACAACCACCAAATTCAAGATCTGAACAGATCACAAAAACCTTGAATACTTTATGAAGGTACAAAAATTAAATAGAAAACAAGCAAGATAGGCCCTATATTTGTCAAGATTTAACTTTATGCTGAAACATGTTCTAGGAAGTAGAATGAAGAAGATAGATAGTCTGAGTAGAAGGCTAGACTAGAAAGTAGAAGTAGAAAGAAACAATGAGAATAAGATATTAGTAAAGCCTAAGTGGCTAGTAGTAAGAAGAACAGAGAAAGTAGAAATCATTGTGGAAGGAGTAGATTTACTAGAAAAAGTGAGATAGTCAAAAGTGAAAGACAATAAAGTAGTAAAAGCTATTGAAGAAATAAAGTGGATAGGAATAAAGATGTTGAGAAATAAAGAATAGAAAGAGGTTGATGGCATAATGTACAAAGAAAAAAAGGTATATATACCAAAAGATAATAAGTTGAGAACAGAGATCATTAGGTTACATTATGATATGCCAGTAGGAGAACATAGAAGATAGTGGAAGATAGTAAAGTTGGTTACTAGGAACTTTTGGTAGCCAGGAGTTATAAAAAAAGTAAAGCAATATGTGGAGGAGTGCTGTAAGAGGACTATACTAAATCATACTCCTAATGTACTAGTGATAGTCTACCAGAGTGACCCTGCACTAATTAAATGATAATTACATGACATTTAATTAGTTGTCTACTTCTACATTTCTGACTTTAACCCTTAGAATATTCTGCAGCTAAGAGAACTTGTATATATAGTATAGAGTACCTTTCTAGAAGCCTTATTCTATTCTCTAAGGATTCTTCTAGAAGATAAGTTGTAACATATTCTAGAGTATAATTATAGACTAAGAATTCTCCTAGAAGCCACTCCACTCTGATTACCCTCATAGCAGAATAGGATCTCCTAAAACAGAGCCTTGGATAGTCACAGTAGACAGCTGCCTCTAGGTCACCCTTCTTTGCCAAACACCAACCTTTCATCCTACTCCTAAAATGTCATTATCACCAGAAAACCCCCAGGGCTTTGCAGATGTCCTGGAGCATCTGCAACACTATTTGATGGAGTTGACTAAACAACAAAATTACTCCAAAAATAATATCAACAATACTCTTTTTGCTTTTACCATCTAACTCCAGTAGCTAGCACAACTGGTAGCATACTCTATTTCATCTCTAGTAACACAAAATATCTTTTTGGTGCCTACACCCTCTCCTCCTGCATCCCCAACCCCTACTCTAGTAGTCCCTAGGCAACAGGCTCAGCCCAAACTGTCTCTTTCCCTCTAACTTCTCCAGAAAGTATACTTGTAGTTATATCTTTCTCAACTCCTGCTTTCTATACATATAGTTGGTCCTAGAGTAGTTTAGTTGCAAGAAAGAAAAGGTCCTTTGGGCCTTGATCTTCTTCAAAACCAGATAGGCTACTAAATAGTCTAAAAACCTCTTTTACCAAGAAACAGACACTAGAATTTTTCCTTTGCAAACCTAGTCTGTGTCATAACTTGGCAAAATGACTAAGTCATTATTTTTCTTTTCTTTTCTCTAGACTTACTACACAAGGATGGAGCACGAGAAAGTATTATGTGACTAAGCATCACAAGAGTCACAGGGTTATAAGTCACAGTCAGGTGACATCACATGACTAAGTTATATGGGAACCATAGGAAGAAAGTGCACAGACCATGTAGTAGTTGTATAAGTAGTATAGGAAAATTAATGGAAACTCCATCAAGTTCTTCTTGTCAACTCAGACTAGGAGTAGACCTAAGTCATCACAGTCTAAGACCTTACAGTCTGAGTTCAATATACAATTCTATATCCACTTTTTTCTGGTCAATGTAGAAGTGGATATAGTCAATACCTTGGAAGAGATATTCTACTACTAGGGCAACCATACAATAGATGACTATCTGGATAGTTTCCAAATCTTGGTTTTTGATACCAGATATATTAACCCTTGGACCCTAGTAGTCAAATTCTGTTGAGGCTTGCAAACTGGGATCCAGAATCAAGTTATGACCATGCCATTTGGGAGGTCTGGTATAGAGTGGCTAGAAGAATAGACCAAGCAAGAGTAACTAACAAAGTCTTTCAATCTACTCACTATATAGCTCTATTAGTCCCTCTGAGGTCTTTTCTACCCTGACTAACCCCACTCCCAGTAGTATGTCTTCCTCCAATGTTCATTCCCTTCTAGTCCTGGCCTCCAAACCTCTACTGCTTCTGCCAACCCCATTGATAGGAGTACCTATGGATGTCAATGCCACTCATAAAGCTTGACCTCCATTCTTCTATGGCTGTTTTTACTATAGAAATGCCAACCATGTAGTTAGGTACTGTCCCCAAAGGCTAAATATTAGGATGCTGTTAGTAGAGCAATATGAGGAGATCATGGAAGACTTTCTCATATTGCAGAACATACAGGAAGCAGAGGCACAAGAGGAAAAGGGTTTTGTTAAAGATGACCAGTAACAAGTGTACTCCAGTTGCCTATAAATAAGTTCACTGTACTTGAGATAGAAGAAACAGATAATAACAGTGAGTCTATAGATGTATCTCTTCCCTCTATTTGTGAGTATAAGTCTATTTCTTGGAGACCCAAATAGAAGAAAAGATTCCTAGTCAGTACTCCATTAGTATATTAGACATATACAGAACATCCCTATACCTCCAAGTCAAAATTGGTACTATAAACACTAGCAAACTCTACTCCATTAAGGTGTTACTAGATAGCAGAGCTACAGAAAGCTTTATAGACTAAGACTTTGTCCACTTGAAGGGCATGAATACCCAGACCATTTCCCATCCCATCTCCATCTTCAACATAAACAGTTCTTTAAGCAAAGCTAGTCAGATCTTGGAAGTAGTTGATGTTATATTACAATGCAAGACCCACTCCAAAAGAATACTCCTAGTAGTTTTAGACTTGGGAAACAGAACATGATCCTGGGATATAACTGGCTCAGGGATTACAATTCCAAGATTGACTGAGAGACTAGAGAAGTCTAGATGTCCTACTACCCTATTTGCTACAAAGAAAGACATGCTTTATGTCAAGAACAGGCTTGAAGAAAGTGTTCAGAGGTCCAAGCCCTATGTATATTGATAGGGAAATGAAATAGCAAGAATGAGTGGAACAGGTCAGAGAGATGAAATCTCTAAGCTATATCACAATTGTATGCAATTGAATAGGTGCTGGGGAGGTAAATCAAAAAATAGAGAGCTTACAAAAGTTAATATAAAGAGAACCAATGAAAACCTAGAAGCTGAAATATTTTTAGTATCTGCTCAGAAGCAAACCCCAGTTGATTGTAGATCTTGAAGGTATGCATTTGTCTCACACCATGATACTACCCTTCTCAAACTGGTCTAGCAGCCTGGCTTGCCATTGATACAGTAGTACTGTCTAGAACTCCCATGTCCTCATATAGGCTCTACTTTAACTGACTATACAGTTGAAAACCTACTTCAAAAATGCATAGTAAGTGGTTAAACTCCTAGTTGAGCAAATGCCCAAGTCTTTCTCAAAGTGAGATGTATCCCTCAAGGGAAGTTTTATAGAGTTTTTATAAAGAAAATAAACAGAAAACTTAGTCACTCAAAAATAGTCATGGAGCTCTAAAGTAATAGAGGGAGGAAGATAATGGAAGTAAGTTGTTATTAGACCTCTCTGTGCCCTTAGAGTATATATTAGGATTACAAATCATAGAATCAACAATTAAGAAAAAAAAGAAACATTCCAATGATCCATTATAGTAGAGAGTGGAATGATAAAGCAGGATCTCCTTCTAATCATACTTCTAGTACTTTTTTTCTTTTCTAATCCTCCTATCTGATCCTCTCTTATGTCTATCCATTGAACCTGGTCTTTGAATACTGCTCAAGGAGCCTTAAGGTTAGTACAGATGATCTGCTCTTAAGGCTGGTGTTTTTCTTGATCCTTTTCAGTTCTAACTTCCTCAATTCCTCTATTTTATTCCCCACAGTCTTGACCTTCCTTCTTAGTCCCTAATATTTCTCCCTTCCTAGATCCTCTAATGGCACTGCCCTCAAGAGGATTGCTAAAACCATTTCTAATTATAGATGATATCAAAAATAATTGCTGAGGTCTAAAGGTCACACTAAAGCCTAATCTATCAAATACAATAGTTGCCAAACTATGATATCCTTCTATTAGAGGAGACTAGTTTCTCCAAGATTTGGACAGTCCTTGAGAGCACTTCTAGAAAGGATTTCTAGTTTGTGTCTAGTACAAAATAACTAGATAGGTCCTATGAGACTGGTATAGTAGTAGTCACAGCTGCTATTTTGCTACTCAGATGATGTACACAAGTCAAAAACTGGAGGTCTAGTGGTATATAATTGGTGTCACCTTTGCTGCTTGAGCTGAATTATAGTATAGACTTGTAATAAATATTACTTAAATTGCCTAAAAAGGCTATCTAGCATAATAGTATTAAACTCAGTCTGGTAGATATATCTGGGAGCTCCTGGGTGTCTATAATGGAAGTCTGTTACAAGGTTGGATATAGAAACTTTGGAGGTAGACTCCTAGGAGTTGTATTCATAGCTATATTTCTTTTATTTGATGAGATATTGGAACTATCTCCAATGCTAGTAGCTGTTGAGAATCTTTTCCACTTTCTACTCCTTTTCTCTATTAATGAGTATAGGTAGGGGATGTTCTTCTAGTTTGTGGCCTGGTATTAGATCTTCTGGGATAATGGACAGTTTAACTATATTAAAGACAAGATAAAGCTATCTTACTGAATATAGTAGTTTTAGTTTATAAGCTATAGGTCTGACTTATTGTTCTATGGTAAACAGACCTAACCTTTGGTGAGAGAGCTTCTGAGAGGATTAGGTAGCCTAGATGTCCAATACATTTAGAACTACCTTGTCTCTGGGCTTGAAGACAGGGGCCAGAGTCCTTTGTTGGTTATAATATCTCACTATATCTTCTTGGGCCTTCTATATTGTAGACTTGGCTTCCTCAGTGGTATTTTTTATTCTCTCTATGAACTTGTTGATAGTCTCTAGGCTAGAAGGGCACTGTCGCAGTTCGAATCCCATATGAGGGGTCCTTCCAGTGTCTAGTAGGAGTGGAGACTATTGAGTGAAAGAGTAGACATAGTTGTTGTACTAGAACTCCACCATTGGGAAGAGGTTATACTAGTTGTCCTGTCATTTGTTTACAAAGACATAGAGGTATTGGTCCAGCTCTTGGTTGATATGTTCTGTTTGTCTATCTATTTGAGGGTACCAAGTAGTAAAGGAGGCCAACCTGATTCCAAGAAGCCTATAGAGTTTCCAAGTGAAAAGTGTAATGAACTGCAGATCTCTATCTAAGACTACTTGCCTAGGAAGTCTGTGGAGTTTCCAGATGTGGTGGAGGAACAGCCTGGCTGCTTCTTCCATGGTCACTGTTGTATATGTTGGAATGAAGTGTACTCTCTTTGATACTAAGTCTACTACTGTTATTACTGCATTATATCCAGATGACTCAGGGAGTTCCACTACAAAGTTTATACTCAGGGTATCTTACTATATTTCTAGAATAGAAAGAGGATGGAGTTCATTTACCAGAGAGTATCACATGGGCTTTGTTCTCAAGCACAGGTCATATATGCTGATATACTGTTCAATATACTGAGATATCTAAGGCTACCAGTAGTTCCAGAATACAAGTTCTAGAGTTTCTACCAGCTGGGATGTCCTGCAATTTTTATATCATGGTATAGTGAGATAATACATCTGTGAAGATCTGGGTTCCAGGGAATGTATATTTTGTCTCAGAAGTGGAGTAAACTATTGACATTTGATTACTCCATAGAGTGTACCATTTGGCTTGAGGACTGTTGAAGTTTGTGAGCTGTCTAGACTATAGGTTCTTTCTGGTCTTTGCTGCAGTTGCCTTTGTAGATATTGGAGAGCACATTTCTTTCTGTCCCCTCTAGTTCAACATCTTCCAAGGTTTGAACAGCAAATATCTCCAGATAGAGGAGAGTAACATCTTTGTTGTCAGAAGTCCCTGTACTATGGTCTGGTCTCCAAGAGAGTATGTTTGGCTTCTCCATAGAATAGTCTAGGTATGGGCAAGTGTAAAGTCAAAATGAGCCAAGTAAAAAGACTAGCGGGCTTAACAATGGTTAAGTTTCTTGGTCGTCATGAAGTATTCTAAGTTCTTGTAGTTAGTCTATATTTCTACCAGATACTTTGCTCCTTTTAAAAAGTGTTTTTATTTCTCCAGTGCACAAATGATAGCTAATATCTCCTTGTCATAGATTTCATAGTTCCATTCTACCAAAGATAGGGACTTGTTATAGAACGCGATAGGGTACTATTTCTTGTCTCTGAATAGTTATTGGGAGAAGACTGCTCCAGTAGCAAAATCCAAACTATTGGCCTCAATGTGGAAGGGCTCCAAGTTCTAGAAAGACACAAGGACTGGGGTACTAGTGACTGCCATCTTAGGTACTTCAAAGGCTCCATGTTCCTTATTGTTCCAGGACCAGGATATGTTAGACTTTGTAAGGTTGAACAGAGATTGGACCAGTATAGAGAAGTCACAGATAAACTAGTAGTAGAAGTTAATGAACCCCAAGAAGGCTTGTATGTTATAAGTTAGCTCCAAAAAAGGAAAACATCTCTTATATATTTATTAACTTAATAGAAAACCTCTAGAAGTATAATGTAAGGAAGATATAAATAGCATAGGACAGTATTATATAAGAACTATATAGTTATTAGTAATAGTCTTGTGACCATGGGAAGTAGGTGCACAGACCATAGGATATTTGTATAAGTAGTAAAAGAAATCCAATAGAGAACTTTATTAAGTTCTTCTCTTTCAATTATCATTGGTTAGGGTCAGAGCTTTAGTCCTAAGTCTATACCCTTAACATTGCACATCAGTCTGATTTTCCAGAATAGGCCATTCTTAGACTCTGGAGACCTTGACAGGATCTATAGACACTTTGTTCTCCAAGATTATTAGACCTAGGTATTCAATCCTTGTTTTCTAGAACTCATACTTCTCAGGGTAGAAGAACAGCTTATACTCAGTAAGAATCTCCAATACTTTCTGGATGGCCCAAGCATGCTCCTCTACTGTTCTGGTGAAGATAAGAATATCATTCAAGTATATGACTACAATTCCTTCTGCAATTAAATCTTAGAAGATATTGTTTATTATGGTCTGAAAGGTAGCTAGACTGTTAGTCATCCCAAAGAACATTACTAGAGGCTCAAAGAGTCCATAGTTTATTCAGAAAGTGGCCTTCTACTCATCTCTAGATTTAATACACATATTGTTGAATCCCTAGCAGATATTTAGCTTGGTGAAATACTTGGCACTGTAGAGCTGGAAAACAAGCTTGGAAATAAGAGAGAGTAGATACTGGTTCTTGACTGTCATAGAGTTCAGAGTGCAATAGTCTTGTACTAGTTGGAGAGAACTGTTCTTCTTTTTGATGAAGAAGACTGGTGTAGCCATAGATGACTTAGAGGAGTAGATATGACTAGTGTGTAGGTTCTCCTCCAGGAATGTATCTAACTCAGTTTGCTCTATTGGAGATAGAGAGTATATCTTTGATAATTTGGGCTCAGATCCCAGAATCAGCTCAATGGTGGGGTCCCTCTCTACCCAAATTGAGGGTACAGAACTTTGCTTTCTTCTGTCTAGTTTACTTCTTATATATAGTATAACCTTCTTTGCAGCATAGAGGACAGTACATCATCTCAATCTTACTAGTTCTCCAATCAATCTTTGGATTGTGGCTCTTCAGCCAGTTGTATTCCAAGATCAAATCTTGCTTTCTGAGGCCTAAGATGGCAAGTAGCATCCTTTCTAAATAGGGGCTATATCTCAGAAGGATATCTACTACTTCAGAGATTTTACCAGCTTCATTTGGGAAGCTATCTATATTGAAAACAAGAATAGGGCACAAGATTGTTCAGGTGTTAAGTCCCTTGGAGTAGATAAAGTCTTGGTCTATAAAGCTTTCTATGGCTCTGCTGTCTAAAAGAGTCTTTACAGAGTGGAGCTTGCTTGTATCCATAGTACTCAGTTCTATAGCAAGTTGCAGAGAGGTTCCATGTACATCCAATACACTAGTGGAAAGTCAAATGGGTAGTTTCTTTTCTCACTTTGGTCTCTGGAGAAAGAGGTTGCATTTAGGGGTGGAAGGAGGGGGTATGTCTATAGGTTCACCATCATCTATATTAGTCTCTACTTTGAGTACAGTGAACCTATTTACTAGTGGCCAGGGCATACTTGTCACCAGTCACTTTTTACAAAATCCTTGTTTTCTCTAATCTTCCAGGCTTCTGCTTCTTGTATATTATGCATTGCTAAGAGGTCCTCTATGAGTTTCTCTTATTGCTTGGACAACAGCTATCTCATATCAAGACAATAGAAACAGTCCTTAACTAGGTGGTTTGTATCTCCACACTAGTAGCATCTTTGGGAGGATAGAGGTTTTGATCTTCTAGTAGTATCTATGTTCATGGAGATACCCATAGAAGGAGGAGGGGATGTTGGCTTTAGAATCAGGGTTAGGGTCAGAGCAACAGCAGAGGGAATTTAAACCACTAAGAGGGGAGGACCATAATAGGAGAGTTCTGACTGGAATGGAGAATGTGCTGTACTGAGTCAACTGGAAGGTTTTGTTGGCAAGACGTGCTTGGTTGATCCTCTGGGCAGCTCAGTACCAAGCTTCCAGATCTGTATCTGAGAAACATCTATAGAATATAGTTGCAATCTAGTTCTGGATACCAATTCTCAGCCCTCAGCAGAACTTGACCATAAGAGTCTGGGGATCAGTATAGTCTATGTTGGAGACCAATGACTGGAATGTATCAAGGTAATTGTTCACCATCTAAGTTCTCTAGTAATAGGAGAACTTTTCCAGAGTGTTGACTGTATCTGCTTTTGCATTCACTGGCAAGAACTACACCTTGAACTAAGTCTCAAAGTTGGCCTAGGTTTGAATTGGAAAGAATCCAGTATCTACTTCTTGGCAAAATAGATTCTTGGACCACTTTGCTGTACAACTACTTTTAAAAAAGGTAAGGGCCTACAGGGCCTTCTCCTCTTCATAGCTAAATTGTTCTAGAGCTAGGTATATGTATAGCATACAGAAGTTCAGGAACACTCATCTAGTGTTGCAATTGCCACTGAAGTCTGAAGGGGAGAAGAGCTTAGGGTAGGCTTGAGAGCAGAGGTTTGCCAGGAAGAGAAATACTGATATAGAAAGTGGTGTGTTAATACTAAGTCATGAAGACTCAAGGTTCATCTGAGGTAGATGTTCAAAAAGAACTTGATAGAGTCTTTCATTGGATTATGCTACTACTTATACAAAGGTCTATTGGTCTACACACCTATCTTTTGTAATTATATGACCCTGACTAATAACTATACATATCTTATATAAGTCTTCCCATGCTATTTATATCCCTCTGGTATTATAGTCCTAGATGTTATCCACTAAGTTAAGAAATACATGGGAAATAGTTTTTTTTCTAGGAACTGTCTCATAACACAGTAGAGAGTTTGCTACCAGAGCTAGAGGTTGAGAGGGAGAGTTTGATACTAGCTATATGAGTTGTTGCAGCTGGGCAGTCAAAGTGGAGAGGACATTGTTAATGTTAGTTTTCGAGTTATTTTGTCTCTCAGTGACTTTATGCAGATAATGCTGCAGATAGGCCAGAGGATCAGCTATGCTCTGGAGGGTGTTCATGTGTAACATCTGGCACAGAGCAAAGGCACAAAAGGTTGGATGGAGGTAGTGGAGAGTAACTAAATAGAGGCTATTCACTGCATTCTTCCAAGGCTCCATTTAGAAGATCTTATTCTACTGTAAGGATGACCAGAGTAGAGCTTCCAGGAGAATCCTCAGTTTATAAATATACTCTAGAGTATGTTACAACTCACCTTCCAGAAGAATTCTCAGAGAATAGGATGAGGCTTCTAGAAGAGTACTCTATACTATATATACAAGTCTCCCTAGCTATAGAACATTCTAAGGATCAGGGTCAGAAATGCAGGAGTAAGCAACTAATTAAATGTTATGTAATTATCATTTAATTAGTGCAGGGTCACTTCAGTGGACTACCACTAGTGTATCAGGAGTGTGATTTAGTGTAGTCCTCTTATAGCTCCTTACCTCTGCTGATTATAGTAAAAGAAGAGAAAGAGTGGGAGGTAGAAGAGATACTCAATAGTCATTAGCACCAGAGAAGGTTCCAGTTTCTAGTCAAGTAGAAAAGATATGACAGGAAGTATAACTCTTGGGAATCCATCTCTGACATATCAGTACCCAACCTGGTAGCAGAGTTCTACTACAAGTATCTAGTAACCCTGAGATATATCCATAGAATAGACTTTGATACTATTTTTTAACCCAGACCCATTGCTTTGAGACACAGCAATCTTAGAGAGAGGGTGAATATAAGAGGACCACACCAAACTCTACTTCTGACACACCAGTAGCAATGAGCTAAAGTAACTCTAACAACTAATTAAATAAGTGTTACTCCAGGTTCAATCAGTTATCTATTCCTGAAACTTCTATCTCTGACAGCCAAGACATCCGTAACTAAGAAGGCAGTATATATAAAGTAGATCACTTTCTAAAAACCTCATCCTATTCTTTGAGATTTCTCTTGGAAGTGAGTTGTAACATATTCTGGAATGTAATTATATATTGAGGTTTCTCCTGGAGCTGCTCCACTTTAGTTGCCCTTACAATAGAGATGAGTAGAAATGGACAATAGAGAAAAAGTTTGATAATGAAGTTGAGCTAGACAGAGAGAAAGTAAGAAAAATAGTGCTACAGAAATTCCACAAGTAGCTTAAAGTTTTTGAGAAGGCAGAATCTGAGAGGATACCAGTCAGGAAATCTTGGGACCATGCAATAAATTCAAGAGAAGATTTTGTGCCAAGAAAAGGATGAATGTATTTGATATCAAGAGAAGAGAAAGAGAAGGTTAGAGAATTTATGGAGCAACAGTTGAGGAAGAGGTATATTCAACTCTCAAAGTCATCTTAGACTTCACCAGTCTTTGTAGGAAAAAAGGATGAAAAGAAAAGAATAGTATAAGACTATAGATATCTTAATAAAGGGACAGTTAAGGACAATTAACCTTTGTTTTTGATTTTAGACTTGATTAACACCATAGACATGAGAAAGATGTTTACAAAGATAGATTTACAATAGGTGTTAAGACTCTAGACTACAAGGGTGAATATATGCTTTAACCTTGAGTCTATGTCAATACTTGATATCTCTTCACTCTTCTACAAAGGGTTCAGTTAAGGTTTTCAGAAGAGTTATATCAAAAGGATAAATATCAAGGCTTTTAGTCATACTCTACAAGTTAGTCCAAAGACTGGAGAGAATATAGGGTTCCAAGAGAAGTAGGTTTTCAGATAAACCATAGAAAGAGAGAACTTGTTGTTCTCTTCTCTTTCTGGATTGTATTTATCCTAACTAATAACATTACAGAAACTACTATTCTAAGTACTAGTAAGTAACAGTGAGTGACTAGTTGAGTCAGAGTCTATAAATAGGTTAGTCCAAGGTTTTCCCATTTATCCTAAAGTTTATAACTATAATAAGATTTATCCATAATTACCCCAAGGTTTATCCAATATTTCTTCTTTAGTTCTGTTACAAACTTCATTCAGACCATAACTCTGGGAATACCTGACTGATTTCAATGATCTAAGTGGCCACCAAAAGCCCTTAAGAATACCTTTCAAATGGTACCAAAAACATCTCAAAGTGATCAGTATTCACTGAGTTATCAGCAGATCAGTCAGTGATCACTAAGTCACCACACACTAAATTGCTGATATCTCAGGAACTGCTTGATGTAATCATTTGCTTCAATAACCATTGTAAAGCTCTCTTCAATGTGCTTCTTTCAGCTATAAATAGATCCTAAGGCAATAAGATCCCATGGAGATACAAGGT
>Ga0154004_1000174_pt1 | contig 16763 bp, 14 predicted proteins | sample TSFL088MetaG_FD_104727 | JGI IMG/M metagenome (GOLD analysis project Ga0154004, IMG submission 104727) | Attine ant fungus gardens microbial communities from Florida, USA - TSFL088 MetaG | ecosystem: Host-associated > Fungi > Mycelium > Unclassified | place: USA: Florida, Lake Talquin State... | reverse complement strand
TTGGTTATACCTGGCTAAAAGATTACAACCTGGAAGTCAACTGGGAAAAGGAAGAAGTCTTTATGACCAGATGCCTACCCTACTGTGAAGGATGTTAAACAATATAGAAGGAACAGGTCTTGAAAAGGAGACAAGAGGTCTGAGATCTGCTATACTGTCAGACTAGACCCATTTTTCTCTTGGACAGTGATGAAGAGGACTTCAAAATCTTGTATAGAACTGATAGATAGGACTGGAAGCTCAGGAACAGGTTGTTTATAACCAGACTGCTTTCTGAGCCATATAAAGAGACCATATGGACTTCCATGACCACTTCCCAAAGGTTGGAAGAAGGAGTACATCAGAGTATGGAAACACTAGCCACTGCAACTCCACTACCCCTATATGCTAGAGAATTTGAGTCCATGTTTGCCCAAAAAGATTTTAATATCCTTCCACTGGGATTATGCCATAGAACTCCTACCAGGTTCTGAACTGAAGTCAACTAAGGTATATCCTTTGTCTCTAATTGAGTAGAAGGAGCTGGATACCTTTTTAGAGAAAAACTTATACACTAGATAGATTTGTCTATCCAAATCTTCTATGGCCACTATCACAAATAGCCACTTACTGATTTGTGAGTTAATGATTAATAATCAAAAGGCTTTAAAAAAGCAAAGTTTAGACAGTAGCAAAAGATGTTGTTAAGTCTAAGGTTTATCCTCAGATATATAGCCCTTAAATATATGATTGTGGTGGTCTGTGCACCAGAACAGCCTATCACATGATCACTATCTATTGTTCTACATATAGGAGTGCTATTGTTCTTGAAATAGAGATAACCTAACCATCTTAGAGCAGTTTTTTGTTCTATTCAAGGACAGATGATGATCTATGGGTAAAGATCAGTATTATGTGCAAATATTGAGGACCTTGTATCTCCATGGGATCTTATCACCTCTGGTTCTATTTATGGCTGAAAGAAGTGCATTGAAGAGAGCTTCATAATAGTCATTGGAGCAAATGATTACGTTAAGTGGTTTCCGAGATATCAGTGATTCAGTGTCTGGTAACTTGGTGATTACTGACTGATCTGCTGATAACTCAGTGAATACTGATCACTTTGAGATGTTTTTGGTACTGTTTAAAAGGTCTTCTTAAGGGCTTTTGGTGGCCATTTAGATTGTTGAAATTGGTCAAGTATTCCCAGAGTTATAGTCTAAATGAAGTTTGTGACAGCTACACTAGTTTTCTTTATTAAAAAGAAGGATGGTTCCCTCTGGTTGGTACAAGACTATTGAGCCCTCAATTCTATAATAGTGAAGAATAAGTATTTGTTACCCCTTATCTCTAAGCTTGTGTCTCAACTCTATGGAGCTAAGTACTTCACCAAACTGGATGTTCACCTGTAGTAACTTAGCCTAAGATAACTTAATCACACTCCAAGTCCAAGTTGACAAGAAGAACTTGATAGAGTTCCTATTGGATTCTGTACACTACTTATACAACTACTATATAGTCTGTGCACTACTCTCCTACACTCATCATATGACTCTATCATGTAATATAACACTATAATATCCTGATATGTGACTGTGATATGTGATATTTGTTATGTGACATCTTTTTCCACACTCCTTCCTTGTGTAGTAAGTTCAAATAAGAAAAGAAAAAGAAAAAGAAAAGAAATATAAATAATGACTTAACCATTTGGTCATGTTATAACACTGCTGGGATTTCAACAATGTATACATCAAGCCCAGAGATGAGTGGAAGGCTGCCTTTTACACCAACCATGGCCTGTTTGAACCCCTGGTGATATTCTTTGGGATGACTATTAGTTCAGCCACCTTCCAAACAATAATAAATGACATATTCTGAGATCTCATTGTAAAAGGCATTGTAGTAGTATACTTGAATGACATTCTGATCTTCACTAGGACCATCAAACAGCATGCTAAGGCCATCTGGAGAGTGTTAGAAATTCTTGTAGAGCACAAGCTGTATCTTTGTCTGGAGAAGTACAAATTCCAGAAGGAGTATATCAAATATCTGGGTTTAGTCATATTGGAAAACAAAGTCTCTATAGACCCCATTAAGGTTGCTGGAGTCTGAGAGTAGCCTATCCTGGAGTTATAGACTGACATCCAGGCCTTTCTGGAGTTTGTCAATTTCTATAGGCATTTTATATAGGACTTCTCCACTATTGCTCAGCCCCTCTTTGACCTCATGCTATTAATGCTAAGTCATAAAGACTCAAGGTTCACCCAAGGTGGATATTCAGAAAAAACTCAATAGAGTTCCTTGTTGGATTCTACTAGGTACTTATACAAGTATTAGATGGTCTGTATGCCTATCTCCTACAATTATATGACTCTTACTAAAAGCTATCTATATCTTATATAATCCTTCCCACATCATTATATCTTTCCCATGTTATATTCTTGGATATTTTCCATCAAGTTAATAAATATGTGAGAAATAGTTTTCTTTTTGGTTATCTCATAACATAGCCCTCTCTTTAAGTTTCCTTATCTTGAGGAATTTTTCTATTGTCTCCAGTTTTTCTCCTATCTTTTTTCTCTTTGTCTCTTGTACTCCTTGTTAGACCATTCCCATAGTATTTTTACTGTAAACTTCCCTGGTAGTTCTCTTGAAAATATCTTTTCATCCTTTTTTTTTTTCTGTTATTATACTTCTTTAGTCTCTTTATTGTACTCTTTCTCAAGCTCTTCTACTAACTCCTTTGCATTCTCCAGATTCTCCCTATTTTTCTATGTATCTTCTTCTGCTGTATATTTCTTCCATCATACTAGGAACTTTTTCTTTCCTTATACTACTCTTTTGTTTAGTATTTTTTCCACTTCAAATTCTTCCTTCTCTTTGATAATGGCTGGTTTTGGTGGTGCCTTCTTCTGCCCCTCCACTTGTGGCTTATACAGGTGTACTCGACTTACGTTAACTACAGAGTGTATTCTAACAGAACTAGGCAATTTCAATTCTACTATATTGCTCAAGATAATCCCTTTTATTCTGTAAGGTCCTACAAAGCATTCTGTCAATTTCTCCAATTGTCTTCTCTTCATCTGCTACTTGAGATCTTTGGTGCTTAGCAATACTAAATCCCCTACTTTATGCTCCTTCCCTTTACTTCATTTCCTGTCTGCAAACTTTTTTATTTTATCCTAAGCCTTTTTCAAGGCTGTTTTTACTTTTTTCTGAATTTTTTGCATTCTTTTTGCAAACTTTTCTGCTACTTCATACTTTCTCTTCCTTCTTCCCTCAAATCCTATCCTTGGATCTTGACTGTAATTAGCCTTGAATAGTAACACTATATTTGAGGAGGCTAGTTGGGAGCTCACTGTTCTCTATTATCTTTTACCAACTCTTGTAGCATTTTTACTACTTTCCCCTCTCTTTCTTTCCTTTGCCAACAGTTTTTAGCCATATGGTCCCACTTCCCACATACATAGCACATTCTATTCCCCCCTCTTCCTCTATCAACATCCATTGCATTGGGGTCTCTTCCTAGTCTCTATTCTCCTTGATTGTTTTGTGCTCCTCCTCTAAAGTTTTGACTTCCTGTCCTCTATATAATCTGGCCCCCTCTTCTTCCATATGATCCTCCACTAAAGCCTTCCCTGGGCTACACATTTCCCTGTAAATGCATTGCATTCCTCTCCAATACTCTTTTCTTTCCTCTGCTCTGTCTCTGGTTTCTGTCCAGCCTTATTGCCCTCTCCTGCCACTCTTCTATGGTGCTAGAGGAATTCTCTGCCTCTGCCAATTTCCTTCTCAGCACTTTACTTAACCCTCTCTTAAATTCTTCAATAAGGGGCCATCTCTCATAGCCACTTCCTCTCACTATTTTCTTGAACTCCTGGACATATTCGTCATAGGTTCTTCTCTCTTGTTCAATTGTCCTCAACTACTCTATTTTCCTTTCTTCCTCTGCTATTTCCTCAAATTTGTTCCTCATTTTGCTGAACAGTTTCTCTACCATCTCTATTTCTGACTCCTCCTTTGATAGTTCATCCAGCAAATTGTCCTTCCATGTCTCTGCCACTCTATTATGAGAGCCCAAAAAAGGAAATAGTTTCCCACACATTCAAACATTTAATCCACAACCTCAAATTATATAATAGGGTTAAGATATAAATAGCAGAGGACTTAGGTAATCCTATCACATGACAAGTTAGGTGATTATAGAACATTCTGGAAAGGACATGTGATTGTGGGACTGTAAAGTACAGCCACTATAATTGTAGTATAAGTAGGACTGTGATCCAACAAAGAACTCCATCAAGTTCTTCTTGAACAATCATCTTAGTTAAGCTCTAAAGTCTTCATGACTCTATGCTAACACACTCTCCCTTGTATATAAGACAGTATCCAGGCCATCCTTGCCACTTCCAGCTCCTCTGTCATCTTCATACTCAGATACAAATAAGCTGCATTGATAAACGTACTTACTTTCTCCATCTTTCTACTAAATAAAGGAGGTTTGGCCACTTCTACTCTGGCTCCTCCATTTTGGTGCAATAGAGTGGCCACCTGCTACTACAGACCAGTGGTAAGGGTAAGAAGTTGCTCCTCTTTGGTAGATGGAGCTTGCGATACAGGGGTAGTAGATTGCTCTATAGGTTGCTGTTGTTGTTGTTATTGGGATATACTTGGCATTAGTGATAGTAATGGCAATTCCTTGTATGAGAATGAGTGGTCTTCTTCATCTGAACTTATGGCTAGTTACTGACTAGAAGGGTGAAACAATATTATCTTTAAAAAGGAAATCTCTAAGCTAGATGGGCCTTTAAGAGGTTACCATCATTCCTCTGCATAGACTGATCACAATAGACTAGTAGCACAGAGCAGATAGTGAAGTACTATATATAAGCCCACTCGATATAGAGATCAGGTCTTGGATAGGGACACAAGTTTTGTCCAGGCCTTCTACTCACTATTTCTAACTGACAGTAAAGTTCCCTTTACAGCTAGGGCCCACTATCCAAGATGCTTGTGAGTGCTGTACTAACTAGCAAGGGGTAATGAGAGAGTAAATGGAGATAGGAATATCAAGGCTACATAGTGCAAGGTCAACAATGGCTATCAAGTTCTTGTGTTAATGCTAGGCCATGAAGACTTAAGGTTCATCTAAGATGGATGTTTAGAAGGAACTTAATAGAGTTCCTTATTGGATTCCACTAGGTACTTATACAAGTATTAGATGACCTGTATATCTATCTTCTGCAATCACATAACCCTTACTAAGAGCTATCTATATCTTACATAATCCTTTCCACACTATTATATCTTTCCTGTGTTGTATTCTTGGATGTTTTCCATCAAGTTGATGAATACACAAAAAATAGTTTCCTTTTTGGTTGTCTTATAACATATACACTCTGACAAAGTATGGGAATGGAAGGACAAGGAGCAGACTGCCTTTGAAGCCCTCAAGATGGCTATAATTACTGCTCTAATATTGGTCTCACTACAAGACTTAGAGCCCTTCTGTGTTAAGATAGATAGCTTGGACTTTGCCATGGGCACCATTTTATTCCAGCAATCTGCAACAGACAGTAAATAGAGGCTAGTAGCATTCTATAGCAAATCCCTGTCTCTAGTGGAAAGAAACTACAAGATCTATGATAAGGAAATGCTGGCCATCATCTGTGCACTGGAAGAGTAAAGGTACTTTGTTATCAATAGGCAGTGAATGCTCTTAGTGATCACCCTAGGTGGATGTTCAAGAAGAACTCGATGGAGTTCTTCCTTGGATTGGACTACTACTTATACTATTTTATAGTGGCTGTGCTACTACTAGTCCATGATCACATGCTCTTCCAGAATATTCTATGATTACTTGACCTTGTCATGTGATTTGGTTACATAAGTTCCCACACTATTTATACCTTGACCCTATTGTATGACTTGAGATTTTGGATTAAGTGTTTAAATGCATGGGAGACCGTTTCCTTCTTGGGGCTCTCATAACACACTTCCTCAAAGAAGCACCCAATCCAGTGAAGATCTGGACTGACCACAAAAATCTGGAGTATTTCATAATGGTAAGGAAACTGAAATAGAGGCAGGCATGCTGGTCTTTCTATCTAGTCCACTTCAACTTTATATTGTGTTATTGTCCAGGACAGTCTATAGATAAGCCCAATGTACTCTCTTGAAGGCCCAACTATGGTAACAGAGCTTTAGACAATGAAAACATCATTTTGCTATATCCAGAACTCCTAGCAGTCCAGGCCCTAGAGGGATTAGAGCTGATAGAGGTTGAACACAGTATCCTAGCCAAAGTCCACAAGGGCAACCACTCCAGAGATCAAGAAGAGCTAGTAGCCAAGGCTGCTCTAGAACTACAGAAGTCCTTCACCAGAATAGTACACTCCTTGGAGTGGACAAACATTGATGGACTACTTCATTTTAGAGAGAAGATCTATGTTCCCCAGACTCTAGACTTGTGCAGGAAGACCATTGCTCTTTACCACAACACAAAGATTGCCAAACACCCTAGATAGTAGAAGATACTAGAGTTGGTATTTCATGACTACTAGTGACCTCAAATGTCCAGGTACATTGGATAGTACATCAGCATCTGTGATCTGTACCTTTATATAAAAAAAACATAACACCCTCTGGTTGGAGAGTTACACCCTCTTCCCATGCCCAAAGCAAGATGAAATATGCTTAGCATTGATTTCATGATAGAGCTCTCCAAATCCTCCAGATATGACACTGTTATGACTGTAGTTGACTCTATATTGAAGAGAGCCCACTTCATTCTGACATACACAATGGTAACTGTAGAAGAGGCTGCTAGGCTATTCTTCCACAATGTATAGAAGCTCCACAGGCTGCCCTAATATGTAATTTCAGACTGTGGACCCCAGTTTGTGGCACTTTTCACTAGGGAACTCTACTGACTACTAGGAGTACAGCTAGCTTTCTCTACTGCTTGGCATCTGCAAACTAACAGATAGACAAAGTGCATTAACCAAGAGCTAGATCAGTACCTGCAGCTCTTTGTTAATAAGAGGCAGAATGATTGGTATGATTTGCTGCCTATGGTAGAATTCCAGTACAACAATCATGTACATGCATATATTCAGCAGACCAGGTATTCCTCAATGCATCTGACATCAAGACTACTCATCTGTCTCCAAAACTGTCTCATTGTTGCCTTAGACCATTTGTAGTGGAACACTAAGTAGAACCCCTAGCCTATTGACTCAAGCTACCATACATAATAAAGAAACTTCATCCCATGTTCAATATAGCAAAACTGTCTGCTGCTCTGGATGATCCCATACTGTTAGCATGGAGTCATGAAGACTTAGAGCTCAACTAAGGTGGTTATTCAGAAAGAGTTCTCTATTGGATTGTACAACTATTTATACAAATATCTGTTGGTCTATGCACCTATCTCCTGTGATCATATGACCCTTACTAATAACTACATATATCTTACATAAGCTTTCCCATACTATTTATATCCCTTTTGCATTATACTTCTGGATGTTATCTACTAGGTTGAGGAATGCATGAGAAATAGTTTCCTTTCTTGGAAAACAGTCTCTAATGTTTTGGTCCCAGACCTCATGGTAGAGTACTATTGCAAACACCCCATGGCCCCCAGATACATCTGCCAGATGGACTTCAACATGATTTTCAACCCCAGAGCAATTGCTTTGAGATACAGTAATCTTAGAGGAGAGGTGAGTATAAGGGAACCCTACCAATGCTACCCCTGGAACTTTAGACTGACCTCCCAGAGCAACCCTGCACCTAATTAAATATTACATAGTAATATTTAATTGCCTTAGCTTAACTTGGCAACTCTTGACCCTACCAGATAGGACCATAGAATCAGAAACACATTACTATAGCAGTATATATATTGTAGAGTATGCTTCCAGGAGCCTTATCCTAAACTCTAAGGATTCTCCTAGGGGTAAGTTGTAACATGCTTAGGAGCTATATTACTAAGAATTCTCCTGGAGTTTACTCTGCTCCAGTTGCTCTTATAAACCAGTCATTGAAGTAGGTGGTTTATGGAGTAGTAGATATGATTGGTAGTAGTCTGGTGGATTGGTTGTTGTATTTGAGTAGTAGGAATCTATATTAGGGTAGCTGTAGTCATCTATTGTATAAGTTTTTCTGTTGTGATTGAGCAGTTCTCCAAGGGATTAATTCATTTGTCTTAGAAGACAGTGGAGTTATCTTGATCTGTAGTGTTGGTCCAAGAGGATGCCTCTATTATATGTCTCTCATTACCTAGTGTACTGATCCATAATCTAACAGTAACAAATGGATGGTGAGTACAAATTGACTACACTAGTTATATACCTATTCTTCATTATGTAACATAGCTACCAATATTATTTACTTTCTATTTTTAGTATGATGCTCAACATTCCAACACTTATACAATCTTATCTATCTCTGTTATAACTTGGCAAAATGGCTAAGTCATTATTTATATTTCTTTTATTTTATTTTATTATCTAGACTTACTATACAAGAAAAAAATGTAGAAAAGTGTCATATAACAAATGTCACACATTACATATCATATGTTAGGATATCATAGTGTTATGTTACATGATGGAGTCACATGATGAGTGTAGGAGAGTAGTGCACAGACTATATAGTAGTTGTATAAGTAGTATATAGAATTCAATAGAAACTTTACTGAGTTCTTTTTGTCAACTCAGACTTGGAGTATGATTAAGTCATCTCAGGCTAAGTCACTACAATCTCCCCTCTCCATATTCTGTTGCTCATGTAATTATTACCATTTTCTGCTCCCTCCAGTATATAAAGCTATATCTTTTATCAATGAGAATAATTACTTCTTTGCCTTTTACTTTCTTAAGTTATAACTGCTATTTACTAGGTGAGTAAGTAGAAATATATGCTACTGTACTATGGTTGCTAGCCCCTATTCTAATAGGTTATAGGCCCCATAGGGCAAGTACTGTGTAAAAATTTGCAGCCATGAGTGCAATCAACCACTAGCATAAGTACTCAGTATCCTATACTTATCTCTAGGTCTTAAAAACCCTCTGTTGATACTATATTCTCCCTGCTGTTTACTAGGTAAACTATAACTTCTCAGACTCTCAGCTCTCTGCACTTTTGATGGCTATGACTTTGCTGAGTGGAAAACTACTACTTGACATATAATTAATGCCACTGGCTGCCAAATAGTGCTGGGTACTAAACTATCTCTATGTTACAAACTTCATTTGGACTATAACTCAGGGAATACTTGACTGATTTTGACAATCTAAATGACTACCAAAAGCCCTTAAGAAGACCTTTTAAGCAATACCAAAAATGTCTCAAGGCAATTAGTATTCACTGAGTTATCAACAGATCAGTTGGTGATCACCAAGTCATCAAACACCAAATTGCTGATATCCTAAAAACCACTTGATGTAATTATTTGCTTCAATGACCATTGTGAAGCTCTCTTCAATGCACTTCTTTTGGCTATAAATAGACCCCAAGGCAATAAGATCCCATGGAGATACAAGGCCCTCAATGTTTGTATATGACACTGATCTTTATTCATAGATTATCATCTGTCCTTGAATAGAACAAAGGACTGCCCTAAGATAATGAGGTTATCTTTATTTCAAGAACAATAGCACTTCTATATGTGGAACAATAGGTAGTGATCATACAGTAGGCTGTCCTGGTGCACAGACCACTGCAATCATGTATTTAAGAATTCTATGTTTAAGAATAAACCTTAGACTTAATAACATCTTTTGCTACTGTCTAAACTTTACTTTTTTAGCCTTTTGAATATCAAATTCCTCAATCACAAATCAGTAAGTAGCCATTTGTGATAGTTTGTTAAGTCTACTGTTTTCTGTTTCCATTATCTCTGCAAAGAACATGGGGTTGTGTTCATTCTAGATGTGGGTCTAGAGGGCTATAAGAGGGTTTCTTTGTTTTTGTTACAGAACAAGATGACTTTTTGAGGGTGTTTCTGTTTCTGTTATAGGACAGATGACTTACTGAGGGCTTAGAGTGGGTTTCTGTCAAGGACCTATTTCTATAGTAGGCTAGACCCCAGGCATAAAGAAAAAGGTCTGTCTCTCAAACTATTGGGAGAAGACTAGCTTGTGTATTACAACTAGTCCTGAAAGACTTTGGATTTGTATAAATATTTCCAAAAAACCTTTACAGATAGCTGAAACCACTTTAAGACCTCCATTTCTCCTCTATGAGCCCATGTGAGAAACTAGACATGATGTTAAACTCTCTCCTCAAGACAGGATCTATGTTGTTAAAAGGACACTTTTAGTATAGTTGTAGTATAGTTTCTGTTTACCACACTTCATCTGCTGAACTGGAGATGTTATGCTCACTTTTGTCCCCAAGCCATGTTTACTATCAAAAATACCAAGAAGACTTTTGCTGAACACCTCTTACTAAAAAAAGAGTATATGACTAAGAAGTTATTGCTGGAAAGAATAGAAATAGAACCCACTCCATCTATCAAACTCTATAACAGACTCATTGAAGCAGACCTCTACTGGCACAAAGTAGATAATTTTTACTTTGCATCCTGCCCCCCAGAATTACATTTCCACAAAACAAAGAAGTTATTATGCATTAAGAAGTACAAAGAACTTCTAGAACCTACCTTGGATCAAATATCACCATTTTTTACCAAAATAAGTAAAAGCAAGACCTGGGCTAAGGATCTACAGTATAACTCTCTGTGGAAATGGTTCAATTGACTACAGGATTGTTAATGCTAAGTTGTAAAGACTTAAGGTTCATCCAAGGTGGATATTTAGGAAGAACTTGATAGAGTTCTTTGTTGGATTATACTGCTACTTATACAAAGGTCTGTTGGTCTGTATACCTATCTTCTACAATCACATGACCCTGACTAATAACTGTACATATCTTATGTAAGTCTTTCTATGATATTTATATCTCTCTGGCATTATAGTTCTGGATATTATCCACTAAGTTAAGGAATGCATGGGAAATAGTTTCTTTTTTAGGAACCATCTTATAATAAGGATGTAATTATAGAGCTAGACAAAATTGGTCACAAGCTTATAGCTAAGGAGTGGAGAATGCTAAAAGATACTTGTAAGTATCTGAAGAACATAAATTTTTCCAAACCAGCTACTAGAGTACTAGAGATTTGTAAAGCTTTTCTAGAGCTTAATATCACTATTCCATAGATATAATATGATTGGAATGGTATTTGGTATAACACAATAGCATTAAGAGACTAAATTTAGGTGTTTTTTTTCTTTTACTCCCTTAACAACATACTCAAGAACTATAATTAATTACTTAAATAGATATATCAACTTTCAACAACTTTACCACTACTGTTTCCTTTTCTAATTTCAGTGCTAAGAATTGGGATGTACTTGTCAAAGATGGCATAAGTGCTAAACATATATCTTGGAATGAGACTAAGATACAGATACTGTGAAATACATATCAAGGAACCTCTTTTCTTCTTAAGAACTATATTTATCAGGTGCTTAACAGAGCAATCAATTCTTATAATAGTACCTTGACCACCACATACAACAGAATTGCAACTTTGGAGGCAGAAGTTACCCATTTTCAGAAAGAGCTAACAAAGCTCTCTGAAGGAAACATTGTCTCCAAAACCAAAGTGCTAGAGCCACCAACATTTGCAGGCTCTAAGAACAAGATGCACTTGTATGATTGGCTGAGTCAGATTGCTCTGTATTGCTTGGTATCTGGTATTATATTGAATTATTAGAAGATTGTGTGTGCTCTTACCTATTTACATACTTCTACCAGTATATATATGAAATTGTATTATGACAAGGTTGAAGCAGGATTGAGTGTTGGTTCTTGGAATGACTTTGCCCAAGAACTCAAAAATATTGATAGACAATAAGATGACAAGAAGAGAGCAAAGAAGAAATTAACAGTGCTCTGGGTTAACAAGGATCTAGCAAGAAAGAACTTCATCAAGTATGCAGAATAATACAGGATGTTGGCAGTAATTATCAACTATAGTAATGAAGTTTACATCAACAAAATGAAGAAGGTTATCCCTGACAAGCTGTAAAATACACTTGTTATCTATAAAATAAGAAATCAATCTTCAAAAACATAGGATGATTATCTCAAATTATTGATGCAAGCATATAAGGTCTTATATCTGGACAAGGCCTAGGGCGCAATATTTGGTCTAGAGGCAATTGGAAAGAAAAGTGGAGGAAAGAAGGACCCAAACACAATAGAAATAAATGAGATTTAGAGAAAGAAAGGGAAGAGCTTGCAATACTATCAGATATATGCTGGAAAAGGCTTTAAGAATAAGTCAAAGATATACAATACAGTAGACTGTTATAACAAGTCTAGTAATAAGGACAAGTATCCTTATAAGACCTCTTTCCAGAAACCATTTCTACCAGGTCTAAGCATGAATAAAAATCAGTCATTTAGAGTATGGCTGATGAAGATGTTGGAGGAAAACAGTAACAACCCAGATTCCCCTTTTAAGGATATCAGAATTAATAGTATGTTAATTGAGAAAATCCCTGATCCTGTTCCCCTGAGTGGAAAGGAAAAGAGGACACCTAAATTGGATTTTCTCTTGGGACTGTAGAGTATAATGTCTATGATCTACAGTCAGAGAGAAATGTATCCTCTATTAGCTTACAAAAGTTGGAAGTAGTACTGGAATCTTGTAATAATATAGTGTGCAACAAGACTATCTCTTTTAAAATTCCAGTTATACTTTGGGTATATGGAAAGAAAGTACAGACCAAGGCTTTAGTTGATTTGGGAGCCACTACAAACTTCATTAACAGAGTTGTTATAGGAAATAATAACCTAGTAATACATAAACTGGCAAATCTGTATTATATAATTAATGTGGATGGCACTCCCAACAAGGTAGGACAGATAACTGAGTATGTCTGAGCTCATGTAGAAATTGGATTGTATAAGATGACCTAGTATCTCTTTGTTACCAACTTAGGAAATAAGAAGATGATAATTGGGTATTCATACTTGTATAAGCATAATCCAAATATTGATTGGCAAAAAGATTAATGGAAGTTTACCAGATACCCAGATATATATATTAATAAAGTTTGTAAAATATAAGATGTAGAAATAGGAGCTAATAAACTTCATCTTGAACTGGATATCAGTGGATCTCCCTCATTGGACAACATAGGAGATGAAGACTCTGATAACTATATTCTTAGCTAGACAGACATAACTGACCCAGGCAGTTATCAACAGATGATGATAATTGTAGCTATACTCAACAATTGAGACCAATATAGAGACTTAGATTGTAAAAATACAAATACCTGGAAAGCTCATGTACTAGAATGGCTACATGAGTATGGAGATGTGTTTTCAAAGAATAAGTCAGAGAGAATACCAATATGGAAACTATATGACTATACAATTGACTTTGTGGAAGACACAATGCTTCCTAAACCAGCCAAGATCTATTTATTCTCTCTAGTAGAAAGAAACTCTCTTAATACATGGATCAATAAGCAACTCAGAAAATGATATATCCAACCATCTACTAGCCTGATAGCAGCTCCATTCTTCTTTGTAAAGAAGCATAATGGAAGCTTACAACCTATTATGGACTATAGAGCTCTCAATGGAATCACTGTCAAAAACTGCTATCCAATCCCTAGAATAGCCAACTTGATTGGATCACTCAGCAAAGCCTTAATCTTTACCAAAATTGACTTGAGATAGGAATACAACAATGTTTATATCAAAGAAGGGAATGAATGGAAAATAGCATTTATTACAAGATGAGGCCTTTTTGAGGCAACCATTATGTATTTTGGTTTTTCCAATATACCAGCAACCTTCCAAAGCATGATGAATAACATATTGGGAGACTTAATTTGCATACAACTAGTAATGGTGTATTTAGATAATATTCTAATATTTGGAACATGTTTGAGGAAACATAGACAATTAGTCAAGGAAGTGCTGAAAAGGCTCCAATTTAATGACCTCTACACTAAAGTAAAAAAGTATTTCTTTGAGCAAAGTAGTATCAAGTATTTGAATATAATTATTTCAGAGAATAAAGTACAAATGGATAAGAAGAAACTTTTAGGAGTTTTAGAGTGGCCAGTACTGACTAAAGTCAAGCAAGTACAAGCATTCTTAGGCTTTGTGAATTTCTATTGTAGGTTCATTAAGAACTTCCAAGATGTCAAAGCTACTCTCTGACTTGACCAAGAAGGATAGTACCTAAACTTGGAGCAAAGAGCAACAAAATACTTTTGAGGCACTAAAAAAGGCCTTTACTATAGCTCCAGTTCTGAGAATACCAAATAATAAAGATCTCTTTAAATTATCTACTAATATCAGCAACTTTGCAATAGGAGCTGTCTTATCACAAAAGGACATACAAACTAACCTGTAGTACCTAGTAGCTTTCTTCTCCAAATCATTAGATGTTCATAAGAGAAACTATAAAAACTATAACAAAGAACTACTTGTAGTAATTCAGGGACTAGAGGAATACAGACACCATTTGGAGGGGCATCTATATAAAGTTGAGATCTGGTCAGATTATTAGAACTTTATATTTTTCAGAACAGCTCAAAAGCTAACCAGGAGGCAAGTGAGATAGACACTTTTTATAACTTGTTTTGACTTTGTACTCTATCATAAACCAGAAAAGATAATGTAGGTGGAAGATCTCTTGTCTGGACAAGTGTTATGAGACAACCAAAAAGAAAACTGTTTTTTGTGTATTCATCAACTTGATGGGAAACATCCAAGAATATAACACAGGAAAGATATAATAGTGTGGGAAGGATTATGTAAGATATAGATAGTTCTTAGTAAGAGTCATGTAATTACAGGAGATAGGTGCACAGACTATCTAATACTTGTATAAGTACCTAGTAGAATCCAATAAGGAACTCTATTGAGTTCTTCCTGAACATCCATCTCAGATAAACCTTGAGTCTTCACAACTTAGCATTAACAATGAGCAGACTATGAAATGGGAACAGACCTTGACAATATGAACCAGATATTGCTAAAATCTGAGTTTTTTGCTATCAATGCACTAGAGGCTATTCATAAGATATCAATAAATGATGAAATAATCCTAAAGGAGATCAAAGCTATACTCTTATTAGACAAAGTCACCAAAGACTATAAGATATTACTCAAGTCTGGTCTAAGAGAATTTGGGAAATCCTTGCAAGACTGAAACTATGAGAATAGACTACTCTTGTACAAAGAGAAGGTTTATATTCCCCATAGTGTAGAAGATATCTTGTGACAACAGATCATTAAGATGCACTATGATTTGCCATCCACCAGACACCCAGGTTAGTGAAAGACCTATGAGTTGGTCTCCAGAAATTACTGGTGGCCTGGAATGACAACATTTGTCAAGAAATATGTTATGGATTGTAATATGTATCAGCAGATGAAAAATTGCACACAGCAACCTTTTGGACCATTTGTACCTAACAAGATGCCTAATAGGCCTTAGGAAATAATTTCAACAGACTTAATCACACAATTGCCAGAGTCAAACAGTTATGACACTATCTGTGTTATTATTGACAGGCTCATCAAAAGGGCTCATTTCATTCCTATCAACAATTAGTTCTCATCCAAAGATATAGTATAGTTATTATATGACAAGGTCTATCCATTGCATGGACTGCTGCTACAAATTATTTCAGATAGAGGAGTATAGTACTTAGCTGAGCTATTCCAAGAATGGTGCAAGATTTTAGGAATAGAATCTATAATATCAACAGCATATTATTTACAAACAGATGGACAAATAGAACAAGTAGACCAGGCATTAGAGCAATATCTTTGGTGCTATATGGATTATAATCTCAGTAATTGGTTGGATTTACTTTCTAGTACAGAGTTTGCATATAACAATCAAGCACATGAAGACATTAAAGAAAGTCCATTTATCCTTGAATATAGCAGACATCCAAGAGCAGGTCCAATTTTAGTCAAAGAGTTGCTGCAAAGAGACTTGAATGACCTGACATATAAATAACAAGAAGTGTTGGAGCAGGCAAAAGTAGCTCTTACTCTTGTACTGGAAAGAATAAAGTGGTACTATGACTGGAAAGTCCAAAGTATCCCATTCAAAGTTGACAACAAGGTGCTACTCAATCTGAAGGATCACCAGACTATGGAGCAAGCATTATGACCCCAGTACAAAGGACCATTTGAAATAATAGAAAAGTTGTTCTTAGTTATGTTCTGGCTTAGGATGCCATTTCACTACTAAGTACTGCACCCAGTCTTTCATGCTAGCAAGTTAGCATAGTACTCCAAATTCACCATTCATGGACAGAAATCCACACCCCCATCACTGACCTTGATACAGGGCTAGGAAGAATAGAAGGTAGAGAAGATTCTAGATTCACAACAAAGACATGGAAAAAATAAATTCCTTGTTAGATGGAAAGGATACAGTCAAGGAGATGACATATGGGAATCTGAGAAAAATCTATATAATGCAGGTGAAAAGCTGTAGAAATATTTTCAGAGTTTACCAAAAATGAGATAACTTCTCAATGGAGCTCGAACTAAGAGGGAAGGTAATGTCATAAACTTTATTTGGACTATAACTCTGGGAATACTTGACCAATTTTGACAATCTAAATGGCCACCAAAAGCCCTTAAGAAGACCTTTCAAACAGTATCAAAAATGTCTCAAGGTGATCAGTATTCACTGAGTTATTAGCAGATCAGTCAGT
>Ga0154004_1000171_pt1 | contig 16832 bp, 26 predicted proteins | sample TSFL088MetaG_FD_104727 | JGI IMG/M metagenome (GOLD analysis project Ga0154004, IMG submission 104727) | Attine ant fungus gardens microbial communities from Florida, USA - TSFL088 MetaG | ecosystem: Host-associated > Fungi > Mycelium > Unclassified | place: USA: Florida, Lake Talquin State... | reverse complement strand
GAAAAACTGACAGAACATTTTGTGGGCCCTTATAAAGTCAAAGGGATCGTCTCTAGCAATGCAATAGAATTAGAATTACCTAAATCTATTAAAATACACCCTGTAGTTAACATAAGTAGAGTACAACTTTACAAACCACAGGTAGAGGGACAGAAGAAGACACCACCGAAACCGGTCATCATCGAGGGGGAGGAAGAGTTCAAAGTGGAAAAAATCTTGAACAAAAGAATGGTGCAGGGAAAAGATAAGTTCTTAGTACAGTGGAAGGGATATACGGTGGAAGAAGATATGTGGGAGAATAGGGAGAATCTAGGAAATGCGAAAGAGCTGGTAGAAGAGTTTGAGAGGGAGTACAGGGAAGAGGCAGAAGAACTTAGGCAACAGGAGCTGGAAGAAGAAGAGAAGGAATTTTGCCGGGAATTACCAAGGGAATTTATGGCCAAACTACTATATGGATGGGGGAGAAAAAGATATGAAAAGGAAAGAGAGAGGAGATAGGACAAGAATTGGAATCAATGGAAAAAAAAATTCCTCGGAATGAGGAATCTTGAAGGGGGGGCCATGTTATGAGAGCCCTAAGAAGGAACAAGTTTCCCATGCGTTCAAACACATAGTCGCAAATATCAAGTCGTACAATGCAGACAAGACATAAATAGCATGGGAACTTAAGTAATCATATCACGTGACAAGGTCATGTGATTGTAGAACATTCTAGAAGGACATATGATCATGGACTAGTAGTGTATAGCTACTTGTAAAAGTAGTATAAGTAGGTAGTCCAATCCAACAGAGAACTCTATTGAGTTCTTCCTAAACACTCACCTCGAGTGGTCCTTGAGTCGTCAAGACTTAGCAATAACATTTTCTCTACTTTATACTTTTCTTCCCTATTGATTACTACTGGTGATGGTTGTTCTTTTCTCTGGCCCTCTATTTAATCTTTGTACCTACATACTCTACTGACATTGACTACAGGATGTATCTTTACTATACTTAGCAAATCTAGTTTAATTGCACTTGTTGAAATTATTTTCTTTACTTAATAAGATCCAACAAATCTCAGCTTTTCCAATCTTCTTCTTTGCATTTGGTACTTCAAATCTTTTGTACTCAAGAGCACTCAGTCTTCTACTTTATATTTCTCTAGTTTACTTCTCTTTCTATCAGTATACTTTCTTATTTCTTCTTGGCTTTTCCTCAGTGTTACTTCTGCTTTCTTATAAACTTTCTTTATTCTTGTTGCAAACTCTTTTGCCTTCTCAAACTTCCTCTTCTTTCTCATCTCAAGTCCAATACATGGATCTTGTTCAATATTTGCCTTGAACAGTGATACTTTTGTACTAGTCTATACTTTATTATTATATGCAAACTCTGCTATCACTAACCAGTCAGGCCATTGTTCCTGTCTATGATCATTGAACATCCTTAGGTATTGTTTCAACTCCTGATTCATCCTCTCCATTTGTCCATCTGTTTGTAGGTAGTAGGCTATCAACAATTTTGTATCAATTTCCAACATTGTATTCAACTCTTTTATTATCTTTGCTATGAACTGTGCTTCTCTATCTGTAATAATACTTTCTTGTAAGCTATATAGCTTCTAAATGTAATTCCAGAACAACCTTATTACTCCCTTTGCTAAAGTTTTTTCTGTAGTTGGTACAAAATATGCCATTTTTGTTATTCTATCACATACTACTAGAATACTATTATAACCTTGTGCTAGTAGTAGCTTTATAATAAAATCTACTATAATATGACTCCAAGACTTTTCTGGTACTGCATTAGACATGAGCTTTCCTGTAGGTATCTCTATATGATTTTTATTTCTTTAGTATATATCATATTCTTTTATATACTTTTTGACTTTCTTAGTGACCCTAGGCCACCAAAAATTCCTTGTCATCAACTCTGTCATCTTCCACTATCTTCATATTCTCTTACTGGTATATTATAGTATAACCAGATCATCTCAGCTCTCAATTTCTTGTCCTTTGGGATATACACCTTTTTATCTCTGAGTATTAGTTCATCTTCTTCTCACCATTTCTTATCTCTTAACATTTTCACCTCTGCTCACTTTATTTCTTCTACTGCCTTTACTACTTCATTGTCTTTTACTTCTGACTTCCTACTTCTTAATCTTCTCTAGTAAATCTACTCCTTCAATTACTATTTCTGCCACCTGCATCACTCTAACCTCCAACCACTCTTTCTTCACCAATACTCTATTTTCATTGTCTCTTTCAACTTTCACCTGCTAGTCTGGATGCATACTAAGGCTGTCAGCTCTTTCTATACTACTATCTAGTATATGTTTAAGAGTGAAGTTGAATCTTGATAGGTACAAGGCCTATCTTGCTTGTCTATAATTCAATTTCTAGCTACTTATAAAATATTCAAAATTCTTGTGGTTGCTCCAAATCTTGAACCTATTCTGTATTTCTTCTAGCAAGTGCCTCCATTTCTCTAAACATCTAATGATTGCCAATATTTCTCAATTGTGAATCTCATAATTTCTCTTTGCTTTATTCAACAACTTTAAAATAAAGACCACTGGCCTCTACTTATCATTCTTGCACTTCATTGACAATATACCTTCTATTGTGTATTCTGACATATCTACTTCTATCCTCATCTTCTTATTCAAATCTGGCACCACTAACACTGGTTGCATTGTGAACATCCACTTTAGCTCTTTAAACATCTTCTCCTGATCTCCTCTCTAGTTCCACTTCTCATCCTCCCTGGCCAATCTATGCAGTGGTTTTGCTATTTTGGCAAAGTTTTTTACAAATTGCCTGTAATAGCTTGCTAATCCCAAGAACTTCTATACATCTTTAACTGTTTTAGACCTTAGTTATTCCAGAACTCCTGCCACCTTTTCTTTCTGTATCTTTATACTATCTATCCCCATTACTAATCCCAGGAAGTTGATCTCTTTAAACTTCCACACATATTTTTCAGGTTTTAAATATAGATTGTTTGACTTTATCCTCTTTAGAATTTCTTCCACCACTTTATTATGCCTCCTCTCATCCTCTGTTTCTACTAGCATATTATCTATAAAGGCTGCTATATCTCCAGTATCTATTAAGTCTTGCAAGATATTATTTATTATTGCCTGAAATGTTGCTAGTGAATTTGTAAGACCAAAGAACATTACTGTGGGTTCATATACTCCTAGATATGTCATAAATGCTACCTTCTATTCATCTCTCTCTTTTATTCATACATTATTGTACCTCTATCTCAGATCTATTTTTGTAAACACCTTTTTTGTCCCCATAGTGTCTATTAAGTCTAAAATCAAAGGCAGTGGGTAATTGTCCTTAATTGTTTCTTTGTTTAGGTATTGATAATTCTGTACTATTCTTTTTTTTCTGTTTTTCTTTCCTATGGAAAATACTGGTGAAGTCTGAGGCAACTTTGAGGGTCTGATGTACTTCTTCCTTAACTGTTCTTCTACAAATTCTCTCACTTTTTCTTTCTCTTCTCTTAATATAAGGTATGTTCTTCTTTTCTTTGGCACAAAATCTTTTCTTAGGTTTATTATATAATCCCAAGGTTTTCTTACTAGCATTCTCTCTGATTTTACTTTCTCAAATACCTATGAAACTTTTATGGTACTATCTTCCTTACTTTTTCTTTATCTAACTCAACTTTATTGTTAAATTTTTCTTCTATTGTCTATTTTCACTCTTTTTTGTTTGTTTAGTCTACTACTCTGATTCTCTTCCCAATTTTCTTTCTTCACTCAATATCTTCCTTTTCTGCTATATTCCTCCTACAAATTGGTGGACACCTCATTATTTTGACTTTTCTTATTTCCCAATTTATCTCTGGGTAATGGGTCTGTAACCATAGTATGCCCAATATAACATTTGTTTTTCCCAAATTGCAGATATCCACTCATATCCTCTATGTGATTCTTGTAGTATATGTTAACTTTTACCTAGTATATTATTGTCCCTGTACTATTATTTGTTCTATTTATATTTCTTACTACCACTGGTCTTTTTAACTTTTGTAGCCTAAATCCATGTCTAGCTGCCATTTTTCTATCCATGAACATCTCTGTTGTACCACTATCTAAGAGCATCTTAACTGTTATACCTTTGTGTTATTGATAGACAGTGAGTGCCCTTAGTGATCACCCTAGGTAGATGTTCAAGAAGAACTCAATGGAGTTCTTCATTAGATTGGTCTCTTACTTATACTACTTTTACAGTGGCTGTACTACTAATCCACAATCATATGTCCTTCTAGAATGTTCTGTGGTCACTTGACCTTGTCACATAACTTTAGTTCCTATACTATCTATATCTTGACCTTATTGTATGTCTTGAGGTTTTTGATCAAGTGTTCAAATGCTTGGGAAACTATTACCTTTCTAGGGCTCTCATAACATAGCCCTCCCTTTAAGTTTCCTTGTCCCAAGGAATTTTTCTATTGATTCCAGTTCTTGTCCTACCTTTTTTTCTTTTCTCTTTTGTACTTCTTTTTTCCCCAGCTATATAACAATTTTGCTATGAATTCCCTTGGTAATTCTCAACTAAATTCCTTCTCTTCTTCTTCTAGTGTTATAAGAGCCCCAAACAGGAAAAGGTTTCCTATGCATTTGAACACTTAATCCAGAACCTTAAAGCATACAACAGGATCAAGATATAAATAGCATAGGAACTTAGCAAGTCAAATCATGTGATAAGGTCAGAGGGTCATGGAACGTTCTGGAAAAAGACATGTGATCATGGGACTTTAGAGTACAGCCACTGTAGTAGTAGTATAAGTAAGGCTGCAATCCAACAAAGAACTCCATTGAGTTCTTCTTGAACATCTACCTAGGGTGATCACTAAGACTAAGAGCATTCACTGCCTATCAATAACACCTAGCTCCTGTCACCTTAGTTCTCTGCACTTCCTCTTGAACTCTTCTACCAACTCTTTCATGTTTTCCAAGTTTTTCCTATTCTCCCAAGTATCCTCTTCCACTGTATATCCCTTTCACCTTACCAGAAACTTTTCCTTCCCCCTAATCATTCTTTTGTTTAAGATTTCCTCTACTTCAAATTCCTCCTGTCCTTCAATAATGAGTGGTTTTGGTGGTATCTTCTTCTGTTCTTCTACCTGTAGTTTATAGAGCCATACTCTACTTACGTTAACTACAGGGTGTATTTTAATAGACTTAGGTAGTTCTAATTCTATTGCATTACTAGAGACGATTCCCTTGACTTTGTAGGGGCCCACAAAATGCTCTGTTAACTTCTCTAATCTTCTCTCTTTTATCTGCCATTTTAAGTCCTTTGTACTTAGCAGTACTAAGTCCCCTTCCCTGTATTCCTCTTCCTCCTCTTGCTTTCTGTCTGTGAACTTCTTCATTTCCTCCTATGCTTTTCCCAGCACTGCTTTTGCTTTCTCCTGGATTTTCTTCATTCTTTCTATAAATTTTCCTGCTGCTTTATACTTCCCTTTTCTTCTCCTCTTAAATTCCATTCTTGGATCTTGACCATAGTTTGCTTTGAATGGCAACATTTTTGTTGCTGTATGTATTTTGTTATTGTATGTAAACTCTACCATTCCTAACCAATCTGGCTACTGTTCTTGTCTATGGTCAATGAAGACCCTCAGGTATTGTTCTAACTCCTGGTTTATCCTTTCCATCTGCCCATCTGTTTGAGGGTGATAGGCTGTCGAGAGTTTTGTCTGGATTTCCAGCAAGTTATTCAGCTTCTTTATTATTCCTGTTGCAAACTGTACTCCTCTATCTGATATGATGCTTTCTGGAAGCCCATGCAACTTCCATATGTGATCTTGAAACAACTTTACAAGTTCTTCTGCCAATGTTTTCTCTGTTGTTACTATGAAATACGCCATTTTACTGAAACAGTCACATACTACTAAGATAGCATTGTATCCCTGGGCTAATGGCAGTTTGGTAATAAAATCTGCCGAGATATAGCTCCATGGTTTTTCTAGGATTGCATTGGGCATCAGCTTTCCCACTAGTGCTTTGCTTTGATTTTTGTATCTTTGACAAGCATTGCATCTATCTACATATCTTCCTACTTTCTTTGTTACTTCTAGCTACCAGTAATTCCTGGCAACCAATTCTGTTGTCTTCCATCTCCTTCCATGTCCTCCTACTGGGATGTCATGGTATAATCACATTACTTCCCCCCTGAGTTCTCCCTCTGGCATGTATATCTTTTCCTTCTTCATTACTATTCCGTCTTCTATTTCCTATTCTTCATCTTTTAATGTCTTTATCCCTGCCTTTTTCATCTCTTCTACTGCTTTTACTACCTTTTCATCCCCTTCCTGCACTCTTTTGATTCTTTTTTTTAAGTTTTCTTCCTCTATTATTGTTTTTGCTTTTCTAACTCATTCTGGCTTTATTAACTTCTGGTCCTTGTTATCCTTTTTTACTCCCTCCTACCAGTCTGGTCTTCTACTTAATCCATCTGCCTTCTCCATGCTCTTTCCTGGAACATGTTTTAATGTAAAATTAAATTGTGATAGGTATAGAGCCTATCTTACTTGTCTCTGGTTTAATTTTTGGCTTATCATAAAATACTGGAGATTCTTATGGTCTGTCCAGATTTCAAATTTGAGTTTTGCTCCTTCTAAATAGTGCCTCCATGCTTCTAGACACCTAATAACTGCTAGCATCTCTTTATTATGAATTTTGTAGTTTCACTCTGTGGCATTCAGTAATTTAGAGATGAAGGTCACTGGCCTCCACTTCCCATCTTCACACTTTGTTGACAACACTCCACCTGTTGTGTAGTCTGAGGCATCTGCTTCCACTCTCATCTCCCTATCAATTTCTGGGATAGCCAGGATAGGTTCTATGGTGAATACCATTTAAAGTCTCTCAAACGCTTCCTCCTATTCCTTCTTCTACTTCCATTTCTGCTCCTTCCTGACCAGCACATGTAGTGGTACTGCTATTCTAGCAAAGTCTTTTATGAACCTCCTGTAGTAGTTGGCAAGGCCTAGGAACTTTTGTACTTCTTTGACATTTCTAGGTACCAGCCAGTTCAGGACTCCTTCTACCTTCTCTCTCTGCATCTTCTCTCCCTTTGGTCCAATTACTACTCCCAAGAACTCCACTTCTCTTACTTTCCACTTGCACTTTTCTGGCTTTACAAACAGGTTATTCTCTTCTAGTCTTTTTAGCATCTTCTCCATCAGTTTATTATGTCCCTCTTCTATATCTATGGTTACTAAGATATTGTCGATGAATGTTGCTATATCTCCTTGGTTTATAAGATTGTGGAACAGGTCATTCATTATTGTTTGGAAGATAGTGGGAGAGTTTGTTAATCCAAAATACATAACTGTGGGTTTGTAGGCTCTAATATGCATTGTAAACACTGTCTTCCATTCATCTCCCTCTTTGATCCTAATGTTATTATATCCCTACCTCAGGTCCAGCTTTGTGAACACCTTCCTCTTTCCTACTCTATCCAGTATGTCTGCAATGAGGGGTAAAGAATACCCATTCTTTATTGTTCACTAATTTATGTGTTGATAGTTCTATACCATTCTCTGTGTACTATCCTTTTTTGCTATGAAGTGTACTGGTGACATTTGGGGCAACTTGGAAGGTCAGATATATCCTTTTCTCAACTGATCCTCCACAAATGTCTGTACTTCCTCCCTTTCCTCCCTCGACAATGAGTGTACCTTTCCCTTTTTCGGTATAAACCCCTCTTTTAATTCTATGGCATGGTCCTAGGTCTTTTGCACTGGCATTCTCTCTGACTTCTTTTTTCCAAACATCCTCTTCCACTTCTAAAACCTCTTGGGTACTAATTTTTTCAATGTTTCTTTATTCTTGTTCCTTTCCATCTTCTTTACTTCCTTCTTCTTTTCTTTTTGCTTTTTCTTTTTACATATAGGCAGACAATCATGTCATTTTTACTTTCCCTTTTTCCCAATCTATCTCTGGGTTATAGGCTGCTAGCAATGGCATTTCCAGTATCACCTTTGTTTTCCCTAAATTACATATATCCATTCTTGCCCTCTCCACATGTTCTTTAAAGAACATGTTGCACTCTACCTGATGTGTTATGGCTCCCCTGCATTTACCATTCCATCCATATTTCTAACTAATAGAGGTTTCTTTAGCTTCTCTATTTTAAACCCCTTTTCTCGGGCAAAGGTCATATTCATAAATAGACCTATTGCTCTGCTATCTAGCAATGCTCTTACTGCTACCCCTTTATGGTTTTCCAGCTTCTCTAGCCCCACCTTCATCCAGACTTCTCTTAGCAGCTGTAGAGTGCACTACATATCTCTTACTCTCTCAGTTGTATTAGTGCAATTGAATTTATTTCCTAGCTTTTCTGGGTGCAATACACTGTATAGGTTATTGAAGGCCAGCCGAGAGCTCACTATTCTCCATTTTCTTTTACCAACTCCTACAGCATTTCCACTACCCTTTCTTTATGCTTTTCCTAACAGTTTTTGGCCATATGGCCCTACTTTCCACACATATAGCACATCCTGTCCTCTTCTCCTCCTCTGTCTATATCCATTGCATTTGGGTCTTTTCTTGGACCCATTTAAGTTCCCTCTCTATTGAATGTATTTCCTCCTCTTCTTCCTCTATACTCTTCTCCCATTCTCCATGTTATTTGCCCCTCTCTTCCTCCATACAATCCTCTCCCTCTAGGCTGTGCATTTCCCCCTGGACACACCACATTTCTCTCCAACATTTTCTCTTCCATTTTGCTTTGCCTCTGATTTTTATCCAGCCTTACCGCTTTTTCTTGCCACTCTCCAATAGTAGTCAGTGGCTCTTCTGCTTCTGCCAACTTTCTCCTAATACTCCCATTCAACCCTCTTTTAAATTCTTTGATGAGGGGTTTTCCCTCATAGCCGCTCCCCCTGGTAACCTTTTTGAATTCCTGCATATACTCGTCACAGGTCCTCCCTCCTTGCTCAATTGTTCTCAGCTGTTCTATTTTCCTCTCTTCCTCCAATGTTTCCCCAAAGTTGTTCCTTATCTTTGTGAACAGTTACTCTACTGATTCCACTTCTGACTCTCTCTTAGCTAGCTCATCCAGCAAGTTATCCTTCCATGCCTTTACTATTCCTCCCTATACATATGACAACATCCAGGCCACCTGGGTTGCTGCTACCTCTTTTGTCATCTTCATTCTAATGTATAGGTGAGCTGCGTTAACAAATGTGCTCACCTCCTCTATCTTTCCACTGAAAACTTGAGATCTTGTAACCTCCACTCTGCTTCCCTGTTGCTGAAGGAGCATGGTGTTGACCTGCTGCTGCAAGGTTGCAATTATAGTAAGAAGTTGCTCTTTTCTGGTTTGGTGGGGGATGGGTACCAAAAGACATTTCTCCTATTGCTGTTGTTGTTGGCGAGACATATACAATGGCAATGGCAATAGCAATAGCAATAGCAATGATTCCTCATAGGAGAATGAATGATCTTCTTTGTTTGTACTTATGACTGACTACTGACTAAGAAGGGTGAAATAGAACTATCCCTAAAAAGGGAATCCCTAAGCTAGATGGGCCTTTAAGAGGTTGCTGTTGTTCCTTTACATAGACCAGTTACAATGGATCAGTAGCATGGAGCTGATAGTAAAAAACTAGTTACAAGCCCACTCAATATAGAGGTCAGGTCTCAGACAGGAACACGAGCTTTGTCCAGGCTGTCTACCCACTGTCCCTAACTGCAGTGAAGTTCCCTTTACAGCTAGGGCCTGCTATCTAAGATGCTTTCAAGTGCTATGCTTGTTAGCAAGGATGATAAGAGAGTAAGTGAAAATAAGGATGTTGAGGCTGCAAGGTACAAGATTAACAGTGGAGATTGAGTTCTTATGTTATCAATAGACAGTGAGTGCCCTTAGTGATTACCCTAGGTGGATGTTTAAGAAGAACTTGATGGAGTTCTTTGTTGGATTGGTCTTCTACTTATACTACTTTTACAGTGGCTGTACTACTAATCCACAATCACATATCCTTCCAGAATGTTCCATGGTCACTTGACCTTGTCACATGACTTTAGTTCCCACACTATCTATATCTCAACCCCATTGTATATCTTAAGGTTTTTGATCAAGTATTCAAATGCTTGGGAAACTATTCTCTTTCTAGAGCTCTTATAACACTTTGTATATATCTACTTTTCCTACTCCAATATTTAACCACATCTCTCTTAACATCTTAAACATTTTCCTAATGTCTCTTTGGCTAACCTCCCCCTTTATTATGCTTTTTGGAATCTCTGTCCATATGCCGCTCTATTATACTTTTTCCTCTATAGGGCATGCTACTACTCCTCAGTTTTACCATAGCTTCTTTTTCTCTATCCTATACTCTGGACACAAGATCTTCCTTCTTTTTTATTCTAATACTCTTTCTCCTATAGTATCTCTTCTTCTACATTTGATACATTGTACTCTTGTTATTTCTCCTCTCTTTGCTTCTCTATCTTTCCAATTCTATACTTCCTGGCAAAGATCATACTATACATTTCTCACTTGTCTTTTGAGAAAAAAGCCTTGCCCTTGATTTTCATGGGTTTGCATCCCTCTATCCTCATATCCTCTACAATCCACATAGATTACTGCTACCTCTTCTATAATCTATCCTCTATCAAGTAAAAGGGTACCTTCTGGGGGCATACTCTATTCATCACAGTAATCCTGTGTCTTTTTCTATATAGGACATGCCAGTCTTCTCTTTTGCTATGTCTTTTGTGGTCTAGCTATACATGTTACCTCTTTCTCTCTCTAACTCTTCTTCTCTGCTACTGTTATTGGACACTTTCACTTGAATGCCTTACCTTCCAATATCTAAAACATTGTAGCTTCTCCTTCTCCTGCTTTCTTACTTTCACCTTTTCTCTTATACTACACCTTGTTACTCTGCTTGCCAACACCTCAAACTTGTTATGGAAAGTAAACTTCCAGACCTGAAGAATTTACAGCACCTTCTACCATATATTACTGCTTTTGTTACCATGCTTGATCACAAATTTACCTATTAGTGTAAGGTTATAAAGACTTAGGCTCAACCAAGGTGGTTGTTCAGAAAGAACTCAATTGTAGTAACTTAGTCTGAGATGACTTAATCATACTCCAAGTCTAAGTTGATAAGGAGAACTTGATAGAGTCTCTATTAGATTCTATATACTACTTATATAACTACTACATGGTCTATACACTACTTTCCCACACTCATCATGTGATATAACCCTGTGATATCCTGACATATGACTGTGATATGTGATATTTATTATATAACACTTTTCTATACTCTTTCCTTATATAGTAAGTCCAAATAAGAAGAGAAAAGAAAAAGAAAAGAAAAGAAGTATAAATAATAACTTAGCTGTTTTGCCAAGTCATGACATCAATAGAGTTCTCTATTAGATTGCCCTAGCTACTTATACAAATGTCTATTGGTTTATGCACCTATTTTCTGCAATCACATGATCCTTACTAAGAACTATATATATCTTATATAATCTTTTTTATACTATTTATATCTTTCCTATGTTATATTCCTGGATATTTCCTATTAGATTAATAAATATATAGAAAATAGTTTCTTTAGGAACTATCTCATAACATTACTATACTGTTTGGCAATGTTTATCATAACTTTGCCATACATTACTGTAACTTGACTGTACATTGCTACTACTTAGCTGCTATCTGTTATCTTGCTACACTAACTCAGTAATAGTAATTAATAATAGTAATTATTGATAATCCTAAGTAATCAATAGATTGACTAGTCAATTAAACTTATAAAATAGCTAAGTTATTGGCTGACAAACTGTAATCACTAGCTCAGTAATTATTCAACTACACTACAGTACAAAAAAGCTAGTAAAAAATAAATTATATAACTTAGTTCTATAATACAGTTAATAATTTGAGTAGAGACTCATTACAGCTACTGCAGCAACTTTACTGCACTTTTTGGTTTCTTGACTTCTACTGGATTACTTTACTAGATATTTGGTTCCTAAGCTCTCTGGTAGTCTTGGATAGCCTTAGAACCTATTCAAATAAAAATTATTTTCACAAGTGAGTTGGTCATCTCACCAGAGATATATTACTGTCACACCAGCAACTTTACTACACTTTCTGGTTTCTTGACTTCTATTAGGCTACTTTACTAGATTTTTGGTTTCTAGACTCTCTAGTAGTCTTGGATAGCCTTGAAACCTATTTATCTCTTCAATAAAGTTCTCAAGTTTTATTTTTAGCTATATTCTGGTCTAACCATATAAAGACCAATGTTGAATTCATAAAATTTTGCAGGTCTATATTATTTATAGAACTTCAACCAAAATATTGTGTTTTTAGCTCTACTTTACTTATAAATCATAGTTTTTATATATATAAGAACCAATATTCTAAGGTCTATTTGCTGAGTTTTCTTATTTTAGAAATTTCTCAAACATTGTGTACAATACTTCTTGAGTTCATCTCAAGAAAATTCTTCAATACCAGTACAAAATGAAACAAAATTATCTCTTTGTATATTATACTTTTTCCTAGCTGATTTTTTCCTTATACTTTTTCATAGAACCAGCTGATATTCAAGCTTTAATTCAAGCACTTCAATCTTCCCAGTCTTTGAATCTACAATAATTTTCCCAGTCTCTTTTTGTAAGAACTTAGACAGTAATACCTTAGAACTACTCCTAGTCCAAATTGACAAAGAGAACTCAATAGTCCTCATTCAATTGCTATACACTACTTATACATATTCTATATTTGCTTTTATTTATAAAGTCCTATGCATCTCCTTTGAGTTATTCTCTCTCATATATTTAGCTATTTGGCCAAGTTATAATACTACCTCCCTTTTAAGGTTCCTTGTCCTGAGGATTTTTATAACTTATAATAGGGATCAAAAATATTCCCCATTTCATTGTCATCTTCTTTTGTCCATTCTCTGAGTCTTGAATTTTCTTGCTCAATTTCTTCTTTCTTCTCTTTTATTGTTTCCATTGTTCTTTGTCCTCTTGCTCTTGCTACTTTCCATTATCTCCAGTTTCTTTCTAACCTTGCCCAATATTCCTCATCATACCTTTTCTCTGACTAACCAAATAGCTTTCTTGCCATAAATCACCCTGGCAGTTCCTCTTTCCTAAATGTTCTCTCTTCTCTTTTTTGTTTTCTAATATTTTTTATATCTCATCAATATTTTTTCTTAAATTCTTCAACTGCTTCCTTTGTATTCTCCAAATTTTCCTTCTCTTCTCAAGTATTAGATTTAGCTGTGAACCCTTTCTATCATACTAAGTATTTATTCTTTCTCCTTACTCATTGCTTGTTCAGAATTCTCTTAATCTTTTATTCTTTCTCTGCCCCAATTACAACTGGAGCTGGTTGCTTCTTTCTCTGTCCCTCTACTTGCCCTACATATTTTTGTATCCTACTGATATTTACTACTAGATGTATTCTGATTGATTATACTTAGTAACTCCAATTCAACTACATTTGCTAATACTATTTTCTTCACTTTATAAGGGTCTACAAATCTTTCCATTAACTTTTCTGTTCTTTTACCAATCATTTGATATTTCAAATCTTTGGTACTGAGTATTACTAAATCTCTAACCTTATACTCATTGACTTCTCTTCTCTTTCTATCTGTGTATTTTTTTTATCTCTTTTTACACTTTCCCTAGTACTTTCATGACTTGGTAAAATGGCTAAGTCATTATTTAATATTCTTTTTATTTTTATTTTTATTTAATTAGGAAATCAAGCAAATACATAAGAGGGAATAACTCAAAGGAAATGTATGGGACTTTATAAATACAAGTAAACACAAAGTGTGTATAAGTAGTATATAGTAATCGAATAGGAACTCTATCGAGTTCTTCTTGTCAACTTGGACTAGGAGTGGATCTAAGTTGTTACAGTCTAAGGTCTTATACTAGAACTCAATAGCTTTATTGGCACTGCTTATTACAGAGCTCTGCTATCTCTTACTCTCTTATTTTTCTCAGTACCTGGATGATACAACTTAGGACCACTACAACATAGCCAGGCCCTAGGCTTAAGGGGACTTATCAGTTACTTAGAGACTGAAGGTAGAGATATAGTACTAAGCTCAGACATCATAATCAAGGCCAGAACTTGTAACAGAGTGTTAGTAGATAGAATAGTAGTCTTTACCTTATAAACCTTGTACTAGTGGTCTATTGTGACCAATACATGCAAAAGAGTAACACTGCATTTTTAGGAAGGCATTTAGGTTAGAGATCCTCTTCTTAGGGTAATAGTATAACCATATTATTAAGGCAGTAGTTAGTAGGGCAGTAGATGTCTAGCTGGGTGAAGATCTCATACCCTAGTAGATGTAACATTAGTGAGATGGAAAATACCTCTGGAAGGTGCACTCTTACTCAAAAGAGGATAGATTACAAGAGAAATAGTGGCAACATATGTGGACTGTGGGGGGTGTAAAGGCAAAGGGATCCAAACCTATGAAAACCAAGAACAAGAATTCTTCCTCAAGAGACAGCTGAGAAACATATAGTATAACCTATGCCAGAAAGCATAGAACTAGAGAGAAGGAGAAGTAAAGAAAAGAGAGATGATGAGAGTGGAGTATATAAAGTGTGAAAGAAGGAATGCAATTGTGAGAAAGGTATCAGAATGGAAAAGAAGAAAGATCTTATGTCCAGAATGTAGGGTAAAGAGAAAAAGAGAGTAGTGGAACTGGGGAGAAGTGGTATGCCCTATATAGGGAAAAGCACAGCAAGGTAGCGAATAGACAAAGGCTCCAAAAGGCACAGCAAGAGAGAGAAAAGAACAAAAAGAAGTAAGGAGGATGTTTAAAATACTAAGAGAAATATGACTAGACATTAGAGTAGAAAATGTGGATACATATAAAGGTATAACAGTAAAAGCACTCTTAGACAGTGGTGCAACAGGGATATTTATATAGATCAGAAGATAGTAGCAAAACATGGATTTAGGCTATAAAAATTGGAGAGACCAGTAGCAGTCAGAAATGTCAATGGAACCCACAATAGTACAGGAGCTATTACCCATCAAGTAGAAGTGAACGTGTACTATAAGGGTTATGTAGAAAGGATAAGAATAGATATATGCAATCTGGAGAAGACAAATGTTATATTGGGGATGCCATGGTTACAAGTACACAATCCAGAGATAAACTAGGAAACAGGAGAAGTCTAGATAACAAAATGCCTACTACTGTATGAAAAGAATACAAAGCAAAAAGAAGAAAAGAGAGTAAAGAAAGGAAGGAGAGTAGTAACTCTAGAAGAAGAAAAGATTGTAAAATGGACAATAGATAACAAAAAGAATTGGGGAAGAGAAGAGGAGATTGAAGCAGACTACAAGAAAATTAAAGAGATAGTGCTGTAAAAATTCTTGAAGTAAAAAAAGGTATTTGGAAAAGTAGAGTTAGAGAGGATACTGATAAAGAAAATCTAGGATCATACTATAGATCTCAAAGAGATGTTCAAACCTAGAAAAGGAAGGATCTACCCTTTATCTAAGAATAAAAGAGAAGAGGTCCAGAAATTTGTAGAAGACCAGTTAAGAAAAGGGTACATCAGACCATCAAAATCCCCTCAGATATTACTAGTTTTCTTTGTGAGCAAAAAGAATGGAGGAAAGAGAATGGTAATGGACTACCACAACCTGAATAACCAGATAATGAAAAACAACTACCCACTTCTATTAATTATAGACTTAATAGACAATATAGGTAGTAAATGAGTATTTACTAAGATAAACCTTCAGTAGGGGTTCAACAATGTGAGAATTAAGGAAGAAGACAAGTGGAAGGAAGCATTTACAATCTATGTAGGGTCCTTTGAGCTAATAGTCATATTCTTTGGAATGACAAATTCACCAGCTACATTCCAAGCAATGATAAATGAAATCCTGAGAAACATGATTAACAACGAGAAAGTGGCAGCTTTTGTGGATGACATGTTAGTAAGAACAGAGATAAAAGAAGAGCATAATAAAATTATAGAAGAAGTACTAAGAAGGTTAGAAGAAAACAATTTATATATTAAGCTAGAGAAATGTATGTGGAAAGTGCAGAATATTGGGTTCCTAGGGATTGTTATAGGACCCAATAGGACTGAAATAGAAAAGAAAAAAGATGGGCTCTGTACCTATCTAGGTTTGACTTTACACTCAAACACATTCTGGGGAGTAAGATAGAGAAAGTAAACAGCTTGAGTAGGAGGCCAGATTAGGAGGTGGGAATAAAAAAGAATAACAAGAATGAGACATTGGTAAAACTAGAATGGTTGAAAGTTAGAAATGTAAAAAAGATAGAAATTATTGTGGAAAAGGTTGATTTACTAGAGAAAGTGAGATAGTCAAAAGTAAAAGATAACAAAGTAGCAAAAGCTGTTGAAGAAATGAAGTAAGCAGGAGTAAAAATGTTGAGAGACAAAGAGTGGAGAGAAGTAGATAACATAATATATAAAGAAGAGAAAGTATATGTATCTAAAGACAGTATATTGAGAGTAGAAATAATTAGGTTATATCATGATACACCAGTAGGAGGACATGGAGGATAATGGAAGATCATGAAGTTGGTCACTCAAAACTTTTGGTGGCCAGGGATAACTAAGGAAGTGAAACAATATGTAGAAGGGTACAATTCCTGCCAAAGAAACAAAAACTGCTATCACAAATGGTCACTTACTGATTTGTGAGTTGATGATTTAATAATCAAAAGGCTCAAAAAAGCAAAGTTTAGACAATAGCAAAAGATGTTGTTAAGTCTGAGGTTTATCCTCAGATATACTGTCCTTAAATATATGATTGTGG
>Ga0154004_1000162_pt1 | contig 17149 bp, 16 predicted proteins | sample TSFL088MetaG_FD_104727 | JGI IMG/M metagenome (GOLD analysis project Ga0154004, IMG submission 104727) | Attine ant fungus gardens microbial communities from Florida, USA - TSFL088 MetaG | ecosystem: Host-associated > Fungi > Mycelium > Unclassified | place: USA: Florida, Lake Talquin State... | reverse complement strand
TACAATTTATTTTTGCTTTTTTAATATTTTTTGGAAAAATTTTCATTTTATCAAAAAATTATTTGTCTTTATTAGTAAGTAAAAAAAGATAAAATAATTTTTTTATTGAATAATCATTAAAATTTAACTTTTTATTAAAGAATAAAATCTAATGAAAGGAGCAATATTATAATGGCAGCATTGCTAACTACTCGTGAAAAAAAATTGCGTTATGGAGCCCCATGAAAAGTAATTGCTTATTTTTGTATTCCAACAATTTTAATTATGGTAATTCAAGGTTTTTATAATATTATTGATAAAACTTTAGCTTTACAATTTGCTTCTCGTGACTTAGCTCATGATCCTTGATATATTGATCAATATAATCAGCTGACTAATAGTAATGTATCAGTTGTGCCCCTTGATCAAATCAAAATTTATATTAATGTTGCAACACAATATGCATCGCAAACTTATAATTTAATGATTGCTTTTGGTGTTATGGCAGCGATGGGTTGCGCGATGACTTTTTCTTATGCTTTTGGAAAAAGAGATATTAAAAAAATGAGTGAACTTACAGGTAATGGTTTTTCATTTACTTTACTTTTTTCAATTTTAATTGCTTTTCTTGTTTTTTGTCTAGTTTTTCCTGGTTTTCATTCCGTCCTTATTACGAGTCAAATGGGAAGCCGTTATAATCCGATTACTGAACAATTAGCTTGACAGTACTCTTATCCAATGTTGTTAGCAGCACCACTGGCATTTATTAGTTTTTATTTTACTGCTTTATTAAGAAATGAAGGAAGAGCAAACTGAGTAATTATCATTATGGTTTCTTCTTTATTAATTAATGCTGGAGCAGCAATTTTATTTATGCGAGTTTTACATTTAAAAATGCAAGGTGCAATGTTGGGAACGATAGTTTCTTGATTAGTACAAATAATTTGAGGATTTATTATTGTTTTTGGTTTTAAAAAAAGTTATTCTCGTTTTACTTGACATGATGTTTGATATTTAAAATGAAGTAATATTTGACAATTTCTTAAAGCAGGATTTCCTAATTTTATTTCAGGTGTTTCTTTTGTTGTCTTTTCTTATTTTTCAACGATGCTCGTCGTCCAGTTACCAAATCAACCAGAAACTGGCAATGGCGTTTCGTTATTACAAGAATTAATGTCTGCTTATTCACCTTGAACTACTTTAATTTATTCTGCTGGAATTGGAATTTCACAAGGTTCACGAGCAATTCTTGCTTATAATTATGGTGCTCAAAAGTATCGCCGAATTTGGGAAATTTTATGACGAAGTAGTGTTTTATTAATTACTTGATTCACTCTTGTTTTAATTATTTTAATTGCTTTGGGTGATAAAATGATGTTAGTTTTTGCCTTTCCAAAGCAATATGTTAGCCAATATCGTTGATGATTAGTTTTATCTTTCTGTTCTTATCCTCTTTCTTCACTTAGTTTAATTGCTTTTACTTTTTATCAAGGAATTAATAAATCATTATTAGCATCAATAGCTAATAGTTTACGAGCTTTTATTGTGGCATTGCCAATGATGGGACTAGGATTGCTTGTATCAAAATTAACTGGTAATCCAATTTATTACTTTTTATTCTTTGGCTTAGTTGATTTTGGTTGTGCTTTAGTTTTAATACCAATGTTAGCTTATAGTTGATATAAATATCATAATAAAATAGTTGATATTCCTGATCATTTTGATAAAGAAGCTTCTGTAAAAACTACAGCAAAAAAACCTGAACCTGTTAAAAAATATCAACACTTTTAATATGAAAATTTCAAATAAATTATTATCATTTATGTTATAATTAAAGTCTAGATTATTTAATAATTAACAATACTTTAGTTAAGAATTTTAAATTTAAAGTATAATTAATTAATAATAGTCAATAGGTGAAATAATGCCAAATTTTACAGTTGCAGAAATTGTTAAAGAATTTAATTTAAAAGTTTTATATTGTAATGACGAAGTTGATTTAGAACAAAGATTGATTACTACTTTAGGAATTAATCGTGGTGGTTTAGAATTAAGTGGTTTTAAAAGTAAAAGAATTACTTTAGCAAGAAGAGTTATGTTGCTAAGTAGTAAAGAAAATGAATATCTTGATACTTTAAAAACTGATACTTATCAAGATCATTTTGTTAATATTTTAGAAGAACATATTCCGGCTGTTTTTATTACTGCTAACTTTAACTATGAAAAAGAATTATGTCAAATTGCTAAAAAGTTAAAAAGTAAAGTTCCAATTATTAAATTTCTTGGTAATACTTTTGATTTTTCTAGTACTATTAATTTGTATATTACTGAGAGGTTAGCACCTACTACACAAATTCATGGTACTTTTGTTAATATTTTTGGTTATGGTGTTTTAATTACTGGTCCAAGTGGTATTGGTAAATCAGAAACAACTTTAGATTTAATTCGTAATGGTCATCTTTTTATTGGTGATGATAGTATTAATATTTTAAAAATTAATAATAAGATTATTGGTAAAACTAATGAAATTGTTAAAAACTTAATTGAAATTAGAGGAATTGGCATTTTAGATGTAACAAAAATGTATGGTTATCATATCGTTTTACCTGAAAGTCAAGTTCACTTAGTTATTAAATTAATTCCTGCTAATAGTAGTTCTTGAAGTAAAATTGACCGTGTTGGTGATAGTTTAAAATATTCTGATTTTTTTGGTGTCAAAGTTCCATTAATTCAAATACCTGTTACTTCAGGAAGAAACTTGGCCGATTTAATTGAGTCAGCTGTTATTAGTTTAAAATTAAAAGCAGCAGGACAAGATAGCGCGATAAAATTTCAAGAGGATTTAATTGCAACTTTGAGAAAGCGCGATAAAAAATAAATGAAATAAGGCGATGATTAATAATGTACCTTTTTGATAGTTATAATGATTCAATTGCTAATATCCCAGGAACATCAATTCATATTTATTCAATTTTGATGGGTCTGGCAATTTTAGTAGTTTTTTTTACTTCATGATTTAAAATGCATCGTAGGAACATTCCAACAAGAACGCTTGAATGAGCAGTTTTAATTATTGTTCCAGTTGGTTTAATTGGTGCGCGGTTATGATTTGTTTTAAATAATCTGCAATCAATGCACAGTTTTCTTGATGTTATTGCCATTTGAAGAGGTGGTATTGCTATTGAAGGTGGAGTTAGTTTTGGATTAATTGTTGGATTAATTATTTTTTATCGTGCTTCATTAAAATACAAAATTTCAATGTGAGTTTATTTAGATTGTATTATCCCTAATGTTTTATTGGGGCAAGCAATTGGTCGATGAGGAAACTTTTTTAATCAAGAAGTTTTAGGTTGAAATGTCGGTCATCCATTTGCTGGGTTACCTAGTTGAATTAATAATCATCTTCATTATCCTGATGAAGCAATTGGTATTTATCGTCAACCATTATTTTTATATGAATCAATTATTTCTTTATTTGGGTGAGTTACTTTAACATTTATTGTTCCTAAATTTGGATTTTGAATTAGCAAAAAACCTTGAAAAGTTGCACCAGAAAAATTTCAACCATTATGAATTACTGAACCAATTATCAAAAGTGATTATTATCAACCATGAAAATTAGTTAGCAAAATTTATCGTTATTCTCGTTGAAAAAAAACTTGTTGAAATCAAGCTTATTATGATTTTGAACCAGAAAGAACAATGATTAAAGATGCTATTATTAAGCCTCTAAAATTGCATAAAATTACTCCAGATATGAAGTTTAATACTAAATTTCTTTTAAAAAATAAAAATTTTTATCAAAAAACAACTCATAAATTAAAGTTTACTCAAGATGCAACTTTATTAAATAATAGTTATAATCCGAACCATTATCGAGTAACTGCAACAGGAACTGCTGGATCATTGTATTTTGCTTTTTATGGTATGATTAGGTTAATAATGGAACCTTTCCGTGATACACGAGATATTATGATGATTGGTAATGTTTCAACTTCGATGGTGGTTTCAGCTTTATGAATTGTTTTAGGTATTACTTTAGTAATTTTTGCTCAAATTATTGCGAAAAAGAAATTTAGAAAAAAAGGATGATTATATGAACGCCAATACTAAACCAATTAAATATGATTATGATTTAATTATCGTTGGAGCCGGACCAGCTGGCATGACGGCAGCAATTTATGCCCAAAGAGCTAGTTTAAAAACAGTAATTATTGAAAAAGAATTAGTTGGTGGCAAAATGACTAAAACTTCGGAAGTTGAAAATTATCCTGGAATTGATTTTATTATGGGTCAAGAATTAGCTTTAAAAATGCAAGAGCAAGTTGAAAAGTTAAAAGTTGAATTTATTTATGATGAAGTTGTAAAAATTACTGATGGTTTAAAACATCTAAGCAAAACAATTAAATTACTTAGTGGTAAAACAATTACAGCAAAAGCAGTTATTATTGCTACTGGATGTGTTGAAAAGCGAATTGCTGTTCCTGGTGAAGATGAATATTATGGTAAGGGTGTTTCTTATTGTGGTGTTTGTGATGGTTTTTTATATAAAAATAAGATTATTACAGTTGTTGGTGGCGGTTATGCTGCTTGTGAAGAATCATTGTTTTTGACAAGAATGACAAATAATTTAAATTTAATTCATCGCAGTGAAAAATTTCGTGCTGATGATATAACTTTGAAAAAAGTAAAAAATAATTCTAATATTCAATTACATCTTAATTGAGAAGTTAAAGAAATTATTGGTGACAAAGACCTTGATAAAGTTGTTGCTGTAAAACTTTTTAATAGTAAAACTAAGGAAATTAAAGAAATGAAAACCGATGCTTTATTTCCTTATATTGGTAGTATTCCAATTACTGGGTTTGTTAAAGACTTAGGAATTTGTGATAAAGACGGTTATATTCTCGTTGATGACATTTGTCAAACAAAAATTCCCGGTTTATTTGCAGCCGGTGATGTTATCAAAAAGAAATTAAGACAAATTGTTACAGCAACCAATGATGGTGCTATTGCTGCACAATATATTATTAATTATATTGATAATATTAACTAATGTCTGTAAAATAAAGAGGTGATAACAATGTCATCATTTACAATGATGATAAAAGATGAAATTTGTCAAAAATCTTTTCAAGATTGTTGCCAAAAATCATTACTATCGGCTTTTATTAGATTAAATTACTTAACTAATAACAACCAAGAACAACAAAAAATTAAATTATATAGTTTTCATGAACCAACAATCAATTTAATTTTTCAATTATTAAATCGTCAAGGTTTAGAAAATTATTCTCAAATACTCACAACAAAATATAAAAAAACTAAAAGATATCTAATTGAAGTAAACCACTTAAGTAATGATCTTTGACTAAAAAGCATTGATTTTGATATTTTAGATCGGAATGTTAAGAAACATTGTCTTAGAGCATATATTGCTGGAATTTTTTTAGGATCAGGAAGTATTAATTCGCCGACAACTTCAAATTATCATTTAGAGTTGCAGTTTAATAGTTATCACTTTGCCAAAATAATTCAAAAATTATTGTTAGATAATTTTAATTTAGACTTTAAAGTTATTATTCGCAGAAAAAAATTTATTCTTTATTTGAAAAAATCTAATGATATTTCTGAATTTTTAAAATTATTAGACTGCCCACAAGCAGTGTTTAGTTTTGAAGATCAAAGAATTAAACGAGAATTATTAAATACAATTAACCGGTTTAATAACATTGATATTTCTAATCAGCAAAAAACGCTTATTGCAAGTTTACAACAAGTAAAAATGATTACTAAGATTAAAGAGTTAAATCAATTTAATCAATTATCTAATAAATGTCAAAGTTTAGCTGATTTGAGATTAGAAAATCAAGATGCTTCTTTAACTGAGTTAAGTATCTTTTATTATGAAAAAACTGGTGAAATTATTACTAAATCGGGAGTTAATCACTTAATGCGTGAATTAAGAAAAACATATCGTGAGTTGTTATCAATGTAAATTTCAATTTTGAAATTCAATATAGAGGTGGAAATATGATTAAGGTTACTGAGAATAAAGAAATTATTGAAATTGATGAAGCAGAAGCAAGAAAATTATTATTAGATACTTTTGGTAAACGAATGAAAACATTACGAAATGGTAAAGGGAAAAAGTTTTCACAAGAAAAATTAAGCGAAACAAGTGGTCTTCATCGTAATTATATTTCTGATGCTGAAAGAGGAACAAGAAATGTATCTTTAATTGCAATGTTTAAAATTATTCAAGGTTTAGATATGTCTTTTGCTGATTTTTTTTCTGAAGGGTTTGATGAAGTTTTAAAAAATTTGGGTGAATAAATAAAAAATAGATTAATTTTTTATGATATAAAAAGAATGTCAAAGCGGAAAAAGCCAAGGCATTTTTTTATTAATTGTTAATTTCTCACTAAGAGAAAGTGTTAAAGTGTTATAATTAAATAGATTAGTCTAACTTTAAAGAGGTGATTCAAGTGGATAATGATAAAGATAAAAAAGATAATTATCTTTTAGATGAAATTATTTCACCTATTTTTGGTCATGAATATAAAGATCGTATTGTTGAAAATAAAAATTTAGTTCCTCATGTTACTCAAGATATCAAAGAAACTAATTATTTAGAAAAACAAATTGAAGAAGAATTAGAAGCAAAAAATAAAATCGCAAAAGTAAAAGCATATGAAGCAAGTTCTAAAACAAATACTGATGTTTTAAAACAATATCAAAAAGAAAAAGAAGCTAAAGAATTACAAGCTGCTCTACCTTCTAATTATTTAAATTTTCGTGATAGCTTAGAAAAAACAACTGATGATTTATCAATTATTTCTGATTTTACTGCTAATTATACAGAAACAATGAGTAATTCAGTTTTAGAAGTTGTTGATGACATTTTCTCTAATTAAAAAAATCTAAGAACTGGAGTAATGATGACAAATAATATTATTGATGAATTAAGTTGACGAAAACTAATTAAAGATATTAGTAATTCGGAGAAAGTTTTAACTGCGCAAAAATTACAAAAAGCAATTTATTGTGGTTTTGATCCAACTAATGATTCTTTACATTTAGGAAATTTAATTCAAATTTTGTTATTAAGAAGATTTGCTTTATTTGGTTTTCAATCACTTGCTGTTATTGGTGGTGCTACTGCGATGATTGGTGATCCAAGTGGTAAGAGTCAAGAACGAAACTTATTATCACAGGAACAATTAAAAAATAATATTAAAGGTATTAGTAAACAATTAAGTAGTTTAATTAATCAACAAGAGTTTAGTGATTTGAATCCTTTAGATTTAATTCGTGATTTTAAAATTTTAAATAATCATGATTATCAACATTTAGAAATTGTTTTTAAAAGTATTAATCCTAATGCCCAATATAAAGATTCTTTAATCACAATTTTAAAAGAATTGCCTTTACCATTGCAAGAATTAAATTTGTCAGAACAAGAGTTAACTGAACTTTATCAAGGATTGAACTTAAATGTTAATTATTTAAAACAACAAGCAAAGTTAGCTGATTTAAATTTTCATCAATTATTAAAATACTTGAACACTTGAATTGCAGCTTGAAAAGAATTTTGCCAATTAGCTTGAGGACAAACTAAATCAACAAAAGTTAAGGATATTAAAATTTTAAATAATAGTGATTGACTATCAAACTTTAAACTTTTTGATTTTTTGCGTGATGTTGCTAAGGATTTTAATGTTAATCAAATGCTTAGCAAAGAAATGGTGGCAAAAAGATTAGAAACTGGAATTTCTTATACTGAATTTTCTTATATGGTTTTACAAGGATATGATTTTTACCATTTATATACAAAAGAAAATTGTTATTTACAATCAGGTGGTAGCGATCAGTGAGGTAATATTACTGCTGGTCTTGATTTAATTCATCGCAAAATTGGTGCTGAGTCGCAAGCTGCTGGTTTAACAATTAATTTGTTAACAAAATCAAATGGTGAGAAGTTTGGAAAAAGTGAAAAAGGAGCAATCTTTTTGTCAGAGGCAAAAACTTCAACATACGAATTGTATCAATTCTTATTTAATCAAGAAGATAAAGATTTAGAAAAATTATTCGCTAGTTTAACTTTTTTTGATCAAAAACAAATTGCTTTTATTAGTCAATTACATCGCAAAAATCCAACCTTGAGAATTGGTCAAAAAGTTTTAGCAGCAACGCTAACAATTTTTGTTCATCAATTACCTGGTTATTTTAAGGCTTTAAAAATTACCAATGCGTTATTTAATAATGAAATTCATCAATTAACAACATCAGAAATCTTATCAATTTTTAAAGATGTTCCAACAATTAAACAAACTAGTGATGAAACTTTAATAGCGATTTTAGTTAATCATAAAATTTGTAATTCAAAACGACAAGTTCGTGAATTAATTCATGATCAAGCAATAGTTGTTAATGGTCAAAAAATTACTGATGAAAATCTTGTTATTAGTAAAAAAGCAGCAATTAATCAACAAATAACTTTAATTAAAAAAGGAAAAAGAAATTATTATTTAGTTTTTCATCAATAAAAAATAATAACAAAGTCATTATTAAATTATTTAATAATGACTTTTTTTGTTAAAAAAATATGTCAAATCTAAAAACCGTTGAGATAATTTTTTATGGTTAACCAATAGAAAATAAAGTTTTTTTATCAAAAGGAGTTTATTATGAATAATAATCAAAATCAACAAGCAGATTTAAGTCAGGCAATTATTACTGACATTGAATATGCTACTAAAACAGAATTGAATATTGAAGCGGGTATTCGTGCTGAAAATGATGGAGTGTTAACTAATCAAATTAACAATAAGCAAGATCAAACTGATAATACTTTAACTACTACAAGCAAAAATATTGTTGGTGCCATCAATGAAAATCTAATGGCAATCAATACAAAACAAGATACTCTAATAGACAGTGGCGATACTCAAAACATCAAAACAATTAATAGTCAATCAATTTTAGGCGTAGGTGATGTCATTATTAATGATGGGAGTACAGATTTAGATGACAATATTGAAATCTATGACAATGAAGATAACAACTTTGTCCAATACAAAGCAATTGATTTAGACTGAACTGCTGCTAGTGATCAATCACTAACAAGTAAAAGATATGTTGATCAACAAGGCATAACAATCACAAACTCAATCAGTGCAAAAGCTGACACAACTTATGTTGACTCACAAGATGCCCTAAAACAAAACATTATCGATAACACATTGAATACTACAAGCAAAACTATTGTTGGAGCTATTAATGAATTAGTAACAGCAAAAATAAACAAAGATTATCTTAATGATCAACTATCAATAAAACAAAATACTTTAGTTAATAATGGCAACAATCAAAATATCAAGACAATTAATGGTCATGATATTTTAGGTCAAGGTGATTTAACAATTAAAACACCAGATGTAACTAAATATTATGTTGATAGTCAAAATGAAAATTTACAAAGACAAATTAATAAAGGTTATTATTGAAAGCCAATTAATATTACTGGTGCAAAAACAAGAAATGTTAATGTTATTGGAAATTTACAAGTTAATAAAATTTATAAAATTGCTTATACATGAAGTGGTGATGCTCATAGTAATATTACTTATAAAGAGTATCTTCATCTAAATAATAAAAATGTTGATCTTGAAAGATATCTTCATAGTTCACTTATTGGATTATTACCTAATGTTTTAGCATTAGAAAATAATGGAAATACTGGATTTCGAATTTACGAAGCAATTGGTGTTCAAAGTACTGATGGTTTTATTGTTGCTGTTTATATTTTAAGTAAGTTAGATTAAAAAAATTATTTCAATAATTTAGGACGAATAACTTTTTCATAGGTATTCGTCGAAAACAAAAAAATGATGCTAAATCAACAAATAAAAAAATAATGAAAACCAAGTAAAAACTGGGACAGAACAAAGAGAAGCAACAGAAACGGAGTAATAGCTAATGCCAATTGGAACGAAATCAACGGCAATTTTACTTAAACAATATCAAGTAAAAATTACTCGGCAACCAAAAACAACAGCTAAGCATAGTTTTTGAGCAATATTTTTTGAAACTTTGTTAATTACCGCTGTAACCGTTGTTGCCGGTACTTTAACTGAAGGGGTTGCTAGTGGTTTCGTTGCCTCACTTGGTGCTAGTCAATTAACAGTTGATCTAACTGCTTTTGCTGCAAGAACCCTGGTTGAGTTTGGTGTTAATCAAGCAATCGATGCTGTACAAAATCAAGTAACGCCGCAATCAACTTTATTAAATTTGGGTTTAACAGCAAGCTTTAATGCTGGGATTGTAACTCGCGGTTTTCGCACCGCAAAAATTCTCCGTTTAGCAAAAAATACCAAGGTCCTAGAAAAATTAGGCGTTGCTGAAACTCGTAATGTCAAAGAAATAATTGATCGCTTAAGTAATACACAATTATTAATAAAAGAAATTAATGGTAAAAAAGAGTTATTTAATTTTGGCAAATTAAATCGTGAACAAGTATTACAAGACATTGGTTTTGTTGCCCAAGAAGTTTTTAAGTATGATTTTAAAAATTTGACAGCAGCAGAAATTGAAGAAAATTTATTGTTGCAAACTAATTTAGCAAAACTAAGTCCAAAGTTGTTACCAAAGCAAAAAATTAAAGATCTTGATAATATTAATAATTTTTTAGCAAGATTTGGCACTGATTATGAAACAGTGATTAAAATGAATCAATTTGATTGACTTAATTTAATTAGTACCATTCAAAAAACTAATAGTGGTAAATCATTAATTCTCAGCTTGCAGCAAATTAGAAATAATACTGTTCGCTTTAACTTTAATAATCGCTTTTTAAGCAATTCGTTAAATCGCATTAACCGTTTATTTAAATACTTTGATTTTAATTATTACATCGATAAATCTTTAAATTGGCTTTGAGAACAATCAGGATTTTCTTCATTATTAAAAGAAAAGTTATTAATTTTAGACGAACGATTTGCCACAACTGAAAGTAAAACTTTAGCAAAAATTAAAAATCTTGTCAGCAAAGGCAAACAAGTTTTTACTCGAGCAGAAAAAGTTGCCGTGCGAAAATTTAATTTAATTCCTTTAGATTCACCAGTTTTTCTTGCTGTTAAAATTGACCCATTAAATTTTGATCAAGCAGCAATTACGATTTTTCATAAAGATGCTAGCTACGATCCGATTCCTATTGTTGATACGATTGAAAAAGCAGAAATTTTTATTAATCAGAATGATCCTTTTTCTTGATATTGAAATGAAAGTGGTTGGCGACTTAGTTATGGGATTGATAAGCATGAGATTCTTAATTTAGTTAACTTCCTACCAGTTGCACTTAAAAAAATTGTTCAAGAAGGACTAAGAATTAATTTTCAAATTAAGAAATTAAAACAGCAAATTGATCGTGTTGACAGCAATAAATTATTGATGATTAATGTCAAAAAATCACTAGTTAATAGACCAATTAATTTCTTTTTTCGCAAAACTGGAACTAAAGCTTTAAGTCCTTTAATTCGAGAAACAAGTATCAGACAATTAGAACGAATTACAACTAATAATTCACGATATGTTAAACATGCGTTGAAAAGAAAGGTAGCAAAAAAATGATAAAAACATTATGACCTGGTGTTACTCTTGATCAATACAATCAATGATTACCTTTAACTGGTAAAATTGCAACAACACCAGAAAAATACATTAAATACTGACCTACTGCTGATGAATGATTTAAAACTTTTGCTTTACGAGCACAAAATGATATTAATGCTTACTTACAAGATATCTTAAGAAAATTTGATTTTGAAACTTTTATTGATGCCCGAATTAAAGAAACTTTAGTTGATATGGTTTTCCTGATTGTTGAACATTGAGTTTATAATCGAACTCCAATTGAACTTAATACTGAAGGGGCAATGGTTTTTAATAATGGTCAAACGCAAATTAATAATTTTGCAACACCAACAATTAACATTTACGATTTGCATCCTTCAAGAATGAAAATTTGAGCAAATCTTACGGGATTAAAGCAAATTTTTGATACCTACGAAGAAGAAGGATTAGTTGATGCTAACTTAATCGATTTAGATCAATACTATAGCAAAACAGAAACGGATGCAGCAATTGCTGATGCAATTGGTGAAGTTGATTTATCGGTTTATGAAACAAAAGAAGATCATAAATCAGATATTGATAATTTAGATACAAGAATTAATAGTATTGGTATTACTCTTGTTGAAAATGTTAATGATATTAATGATTTAAAAGATAATAAACAAGATAAAATTTTAACAACGACTGAAATTAATTTACAAAAAGCATTTCGTTATTCTACTGATGTGTTAACAGAAGATCGCGAATTAACTCCTAAGAATTATGTTGATCAAAGAGATAATGTTTTACAAAATAATATTAATACAAAATTAACTGCTCCTAATGGTGTTCAAAAGTTAGATATGGCTTCATTTGATGCCACTAGTTCAATCTTTGTTCAAGCATTAACAAAAAGAGGTACTAGTGAATATATTACTTTTGATCAAGTTAAAGCAAAACAAGATGGTTTAGTTTCAGGGCAAAATATTAAAACAGTTAATAATCAATCATTATTAGGTAGTGGAAATATTACTATTAATACAAGTACTAATAATTGAATTCCAGGCGAATATAAACATGTCCCTGCTGTTTTTGACGGTGTAAATTTAATTCCTGCTACAGAACTTCCTGATGGTTGAAAAGTAGTAAATAATTATGATGACAACACACCAACAATTTTAGCTAATATTCCACAAAAAATATTGTCAACTAGTGGTGTTGTAAATAATCTTGCTAGTGGAAGTGATTATACATTAGAATTAACAGGTTTAATGAGCCAAATTAATTGTTTATCTTTATTTAAAATTACAGATAATCTTAATAAACAAGTGGGGCAATTAGGTTTTTTAAATACGATTTTAATTCAATATGACCCACAAGGAACATTTGAAACAGAAAGAAACGCACACTATTTAAAAATGAATAAGCTAGAAGCACTTAAAGCAAAAAGACCAGATACATATACAAATTATTTAGTGCCAAGAAAGGATTTAAAAAATTAATGGCAATTACTGAAGCAGATATTAAATTAACGAAAGTTATTGGTTACAGAATTACGCTGATTCTATTAATTGTAGCTAGTGTTACTTGCCTGATTACAGGAGCGTTTGTTTAAATCAACTAACGGGGAACCTTAATTGGTGTTGACACTATTATTGACAGGAGTTTTAAGTTTAATTACTTATATTGCTCATAAGGTTTTAGAAACTGCCAAAAAATGAAAAGATAAAAATAAAACGGCAGAAACAAATTAAAAGAGGTAAAAAATTAAAAATATAATTTTAATTATGTTATTAAAAATTTGTAAGGTGATTTTAAACACAGTCACTTTAGGAATTCGACATTTAATTAATTCAATTAATAGAACTATTGTTGCCTTAGGAGACGAAGCAAAAGTACCGATAAATATAAAAAATAAAATTGCTAATAAAGGAGAATAAAAATGGTTAATACTGACAAAAAAGATAATAAAAAAGCAAAAAAAACTGAAACTAAAAATCTTATTAATTCAATTTTAACAATCCTAGGAATTGATCGGTTCAATCATCAAGAAAGATTTCCTGAATGAGTAGCAGAACATAATGCTAATTTATTTAATGTTCCGGTTACTACTGCTTATTCATCGGTTAATAATTACTTAATTACTAGTAATTGGTATGAGAAAAATTGAATGGCATTAAAAATAAAAAGCAAAATCGGTATTACAGCTTATGTTATTTTTGCTAATAATAGTAAATTATTTTTTCAACGGGTAAATTTAAGTAACCGAATTTATGATGTCACAGGAAAATTAGTTGAAGCAACTGCTTTTTATGAGTCTTATACAAAAAATAGCACTGAAGTCTTACTTTATGAAACTTATAAATTAAACGCTGATAATCAGGTTGAAATTTACCGTTATTTTAATGAAACAAAAAATAATCAAAAAATTGAACGAGTTGAGGATGAAAAATTTAAGGATTATATCTTAAATTCACAATTAGAAAATAAACAAGTTTTGAATATCGACTATTTGCCAATTGTGCCCTTTAAAAATAAACCTGACGAAACATCTGATTGTTATCTTGCTGAAGAAAAAATTCAAACTTTAGATATTTTATTTGAACAAATTATTTTAGATGTCGTTATTAACTCACCAAAATTTTTATTTTACAATCAGTATGGTAATCAACAAGCACAAGTTCAAGATACCATTAGAAAATTAGTTGAATGAAATTATTTTTTTACGCAAGAAGAAAAAGACATTCAAATTTTAGATGGAACCTTCAAAGGAAAAACTTTAACGGATGTCGTTGATTGAATGGTAAATGAAATTAGTAAGCGTATATTTTTATACATTCCAAGTCAAAAAAAATCAGCACAACAAACTAAAGATGAATCAGAATCTATTAACATTAGCACAATTACTGCCGTCGAACAAAAAATTTTACAATATAAAAACGATGTTTTTAACTTTTTAAAAACCTTAATTAACTTTGATCGTGATATCTTATCAAGTCAAACATTCAACATTACAGAAGAGATAACTTGAGAAAATCTGAAATTAGCAATGGATATCATTAATCCAGTTACTAATCAGTTAGAAGGTGAAACAAGTGCAATCAGACAAAACAGCATTTCCTAAAGATGAAACTAAAAATAAAAAACAAGTTGAAGCAAATCTTGCTCAAGATTTTAATGTTTTAAACGATGCTGCAGGTGATTTTAAAAATCAATCTAATGCTCAACACGATCCGGATTTAAAACAATTTTTTACTGAGTATCAAACAAAAACCGTTTACTTTTATCAAATTAATCGACTTTTTACCAATCAAGAAAATAACATTAAATTTTCACCTAATACGATTAAAATTGCTTTTATCGATTCTGATAAAGCAATTGTTTCAACAGCATTTGAAACGAGTGATTATATTACGCAATTAACTTCTCGTAGTACAAATAATGTTAATGATAATCAAACAATTTTTGAACTAGCAGATGTCAAACAATTAATTATTCAAGAAAATGCTTTGCCACATAACAATCAACCATTTGTTATTAGTTTAAATGGACCAGTTACTGAAGCAAATTTAGACGATTTATACATCGTTAATAGTTATGTTGAACCATTAAAAAACCCAAGAGTCAGAAATACCAAAAGCTTATTAATTACTAAAGTTAAAGATTTTCGCAGTAACAATGGTTATCCAATTATTGTTAGAATTCAAAAGCAATTAACTTCTGACATTAAAATTACTGGGATTAAAATTAAATATCCACAACCATGCTTGTTCGGTAATATTAAGTTATTAGGACAAGTCAGCGGTGTCGAAGGATATAGTAAATCACTTTTAAGTGATGACTATATTAACTTCCCACTATTATCAATGCCAATCGAAACTGATCCCAAAGTACGCTTACTACAGTGATGATTTAGCAACCAAATTCTTCCTTGAGAACTAGCTAAACAATTCATTACTGAAAAGTCAGTCCTGGACTTAATCAATATTGATCCAGGAACAGAAACGAGAAAAGAAGTAATTCCTAATGCACGTGCAACTAACTTTATGATTGGAACAAATACTCTGAGCAAAAATCCATCATGACCATTTCCTGAAAAAAATAATATACAAATAACAGATAAAAAAGCAATTTTATTAGCGGAAGTTCCTACTGGTATAATTACTTTTTATGTAAATGTGGCAACTGTAGCAACTTTTGGAAATGTAGAATTAGAGATACAAAATGCACCCCCGATTGGCACTTTAGGAAAAGTATTATTAGATATGTTAAGTTACACATACGCTTATTTTAGCAATTTTAATGGAGCAACTGAAATTCCCGATAATAGCGGAAATTATAACGATGTAACTCTTTTAAAACAAAAGTTTAATGGCCAAAAACCTGAAGAGGTAATTACTAACATTTATAAACAATGAGAATTAGATAATCCAAAATATAAAAATAGTAATAAAGTAAAAATTTTCAAAGCAATTATTTTAATGTTATCCAAAAATATTTTATGTAAATTATCAATTAATACTGGTTTAAATGATGATTACAAAATTTTACTACCCTATTATTTTGAACTTGTTTCAACCCCACTACATTCAAATGACGGTGATACTTGGGACTTTAAAGATTGTAAAGTTATCTTAAAGTCTGAATATTTTGACTTTGTTGAAACAGATGGAAAAATTGTTATTACAATTAAAAATAATGATTTGTCACAAAATCAACTATTCCATCTTGACGAAAATCAATTTAACTGATTGCCGATAACTAACGAATTAGAAGCTAATGCCATCCCATCACTGCTACCTCCCGACTGAAAACTTTCTGATGGTGAATTTGCAAAATACTTTACTAATTTATTGATCAAAAAAGAAAACATCAATCAAGCTTTAACATTGTATGGAAAATTACAATCAACTTTATATTCCAAATTTGAACTATTTAATATGTTTAAAGATATTATCAGTAACGAATTGATTTTGAATAATGAAAAACCACTTGATGCAATTACAGGAATTGAAATCAGTGGCATTTTTGGCAATGGTAATTATGATTTATCGTTATTAACTAGTGATAAAAAAGAAATTCCAATTAATAATCTTAATTTATTTTCGCAAAACGAAAAAATATCATTAATCAAGATTGAAGTTTAATCAAAATATCCTTTAGGATAAGTGCCATCTCACTTTGTATCGTTTTCATTTATTTTCTTACCAAAATATAAGTAAAAAGAATCTTCTGAACTTTTTCAAATCGTACCTTTTCCTCAAATAGCTTTATAACCTTGATTCAAATAATAATTTAAGTGATCAGTTTTATGAATAGCAACACTGCCAATAATTAATGAAATTGAACCTGTTACTGCTCCTGTTAAAGCTAAGGCAAAAATTAGTTTATTAAAAGGTTTAACTAAAGCTTTTTTAAATCAAGGATTCTTGGGAAAAAGTTCATCAATGTCTTTTCAATCATATTCTGTATCTTGTTCATAATTATTTTCTTCTATCATTTTGTCTCCTTTTGTTCTTTCCTTCAAAGAAATAATACTATAAACCAGGTCTTTATG
>Ga0154004_1000160_pt1 | contig 17254 bp, 9 predicted proteins | sample TSFL088MetaG_FD_104727 | JGI IMG/M metagenome (GOLD analysis project Ga0154004, IMG submission 104727) | Attine ant fungus gardens microbial communities from Florida, USA - TSFL088 MetaG | ecosystem: Host-associated > Fungi > Mycelium > Unclassified | place: USA: Florida, Lake Talquin State... | reverse complement strand
TGATTTGTGATTGGTTGATTTGATAATCAAAGTGTTCAAAAAAGCAAAGTTAGACAAGCAGCAAAAGATGTTGTTAAGTCTGAGGTTTATCCTCAGACATACAGTTCTTAAATACATGATTGTAGTAGTCTATACACCAGAACAGTCTACCACATGATCACTACCTATTGTTCTACATATAGGAGTGTTATTGTTCTTGAAATAGAGATAACCTAACCATCTTAGGGCAGTCCTTTGTTCTATTCAAGAACAGATGATAATCTATAAGTAAAGATTAGTATTATGTGCAAACATTGAGGACCTTGTATCTCCATGGGATCTTATTGCCTCTGGATCTATTTATAGCCAAAAGAAGTGCATTAAAGAGAGCTTCACGATGGTCATTGAAGCAAACAATTACGTTAAGCGGTTCCTGAGATATTAGTGATTTAGTGTCTGGTAACTTGGTAATCACTAACTGATCTGCTGATAACTCAGTGAATACTGATTGCTTTGAGACGTTTTTGGTACTATTTGAAAAGTCTTCTTAAGGGCTTTTGGTGGCCATTTAGATCGTTGAAATCGGTCAAGTATTCCTAGAGTTATGGTCTGAATGAAGTTTGTGACACTTTCTCTTTAGTTTCTGATATCTCTTCCTTTCCAAATTCTCTAATAGCATTGCCCTCAAGAGGATTGCTAAAATATTTCTAATTATAGATGATATCAAAAATGATTGCCAAGATCTGAAGATTATACTAAAGCCTAATCTATCAAATATAATTGTCACAAAAAAGTGATTACTAAATAGTGACATAGAGGTATAACAAAATACCTGTTCAAAGAACTACATAAATAGCTGGACCCTCATTAGCAAGTAGCCTTGCTAATATCGCCCTTTTGGTGTAGTGGTAAACTATATAGTATGTGACTACTGGTCCATAGTACAACTGTGACAATAATGGCTGCTGAACTATGATGTTCTTTTATCAGAGGAGACTAGTTTCTCCAAGGTTTGGACAATTCTCAAGAGTACTTTTAGAGAGGATTTCTGGTTTGTGTCTGGTATAAAATAACTAGACAGGTCCTATAAGACTGGTATAGCAGTGGTCACAGCTACTATTCTACTACTTGGATAATGTATGCAAGTCTAAAACTGGAGGTCTAGTGGTATATAATCAGTGTTACCTTCACTGCTTGAGCTGAATTATAGTATGGACTTGTGATAAATATTACTTAAATTGCCTCAAAAAACTGTCCAGCATGACAATAGAGCTCTAGTTCTTTTTGTCAAAAAGAAGGATAGCTCTCTCTAGTTATGTGTTGACTTTTGCAAACTTAACAAAATCACTAAGAAAGATCAATATTCCTTTTCTTTCATAATAGACCTCTTTGATTTCTCTCATAAAGTTTACATCTACACCAAGATAGATCTTTGTCATACTCATCACTTGGTCTATATTACTGAAGGAGATGAATGGAAAACAGTATTTAAAACTTGTTATGGGTCTTTTGAGTAGTTAGTAATGCTATTTGGATTAATTAATGCCCCAGCCACTTTTTAGCATTTTATGAACAATATTTTCTCTGATCTTCTTGATGTTATAACTTGGCCAAATGGCTAAGTCACTACACTTGATGTATATGTAGCTGTATACTTGAATGACATCTTGATCTACTCTAATGATATTTCTTAATATTGGAAGTATGTTAAAAAAGTATTAAAGTAACTTCACAAAGCAGGACTGTATGTCAAAGTAGAAAAATACAAGTTTCATTCAGATTTGGTTGGGTATCTGAACTATATTCTCTTTCCAGCTAGCTTAACTATGTCCAATACTAAAGTAAAAACTATTTAGGAGTAGCCAAAACCAAAAAAAGTCAAAGATATCCAATCATTTCTTGGCTTTGCTAACTTCTACAGACATTTTATTTACAATTATTTGGATATAGTTGCACCACTCACTCATCTTACTAGGAAGAACACTTCTTGGAAATTCAATGATATTACAAACTTTATTTGGACTATAACTCTAGGAATACTTGACCAATTTTAACAATCTAACTAGCTACTAAAAGCCCTTAAGAAGACCTTTCAAACAGTACCAAAAATGTCTCAAGATGATCAGTATTCACTGAGTTATCAGTAGATTAGTTTATAATCACTAAGTTACCAGACACTAAATCACTGATATTTCAGAAACTGTATAACATAATCATTTACTTCAATAACCATTGTAAAGCTCTCTTCAATGTGCCTCTTTAGGCTATAAATAGAATCCAAGGCAATAAGATCCCATGGAGATATAAGGTCCTCAATATTTGTATATAATATTGATTTTTATCTATAGATTATTATCTGTCCTTGAATAAAATGGAGGATTGCCCTAAGATGGTTAGGTTATCTCTATTTCAAGAACAATAACACTCCTATATGTAGAACAATAGATAGTGATTATGTAATAAGCTGTTTTGGTGTACAGACTACTACAATCATATATTTAAGAACTATATGTCTAAGGATAAACCTCAGACTTAATAACATCTTTTGCTGCTTGTCTAACTTTACTTTTTTGAGTACTTTGATTATTAAATCAACCAATCACAAATCAGTAAGTGGTTATTTATAATAGATGAAGAGTGTCAAAAAGTCTTTAATTCTCTCAAAAAATCATTTACTTCCACTTTTATCCTCACATATTGGCTTCTAGATACTCAACTCATTGTAGAAACCAATGCTTCAGACCATGCTCTCACTGCTACTCTTTCCATTATGACTAACAATAATGAAGTTTACCTAGTAGCTTTCTATTTCTATATCTTCTTCATACCTAAACTCAACTACAATGTTTATGACAAGGAGTTACTTGCTATTTTTGAAGCTTTCCAAATCTGGTGGTACTACTTAGAAGGTTTCACTCTCCCAATTGATGTGGTTATGGATCATAAAAATCTAGAATATTTTTCAACAACTAAGGTCTTTATTTACCAACAGGCAAAATAGTCAGAATATTTCTTTTAGTTCAACCTTATTACCCAATTCTATTCTAGATGACTTAGTACAAAACTAGATGCTCTTACTAGACAATAGAACATTTACCCAAAAAGGAAGAATAATAGCTATGCTTTAGTAAACCCTCATAATTTCTGTTCAGTTTTTACTCACAAACAAATTGCAGTATCTCTAAGAGCAACTATCCTCACCACTCTAACACTTTGCACAGCTACAATAATGGATCAAGGACAACTTTACTCTAATATCTTGGTAGTACTTCCTCTTGATCCCTCTATCTCCAATCAATGAGTACAACTGGAAGAATATTAGTCAACAGACAATGCAAGTTTTCTCCAACTTGATAGTAAAATTTATGTACCTACAGATAATAACTTATGTCTTTGTATACTCCAGTTTCACTACAACTATGTTCTGGCTAGATATCTTAGACAGAACAAGATTTTGGAAATAATACAATGTAGTTATATTTGGCCAAATATCTATACTAATATTTAGTAATTCTGCAAGTCATGCATAACCTGTATACAATCCAAACCCTAACACTATAAACCTTATAGATTGCTAAAGCAACTCCTTATCCCTGAATATCTATAGAATTCAATCTTTATGGATTTCATCAAAAAACTTTCTTTCTCTTTTGGTTTTAACACTATTCTTGTTATAGTAGATTGATTATTGAAACAAGTCATTTTTATTCCAACTCATGATATTATCACATCAGCTAAGTTGGTATATCTCTTTGTTATTCATGTATTCTTAAAATATGGAGTTCTCTCTTATATCACCTTAGACTGAGGCTTCAAATTTGTTTTCTATTTCTTTTGCTCTCTCAGTGTTGTACTAGATATGCACTTATACTTTATATTAGGGTATCATTCCAAAGTAAATAGACAAACAGAACAAACCAATCAGACACTAAATGTCACAAACTTCATTTGGTTCATAACTCTGGGAATACTTGACTGATTTCAATAATCTAAATGGCTACCAAAAGCTCTTAAGAAGACTTTTCAAATAGTACCAAAAATGTCTTAAAGCAATCAGTATTCACTGAATTATTAGCAGATCAGTTGGTGATTATCAAGTTACCAGATATTAAATCACTGATATCTTGGAAACTGCTTAATGTAATCATTTGCTTCAATAACTATTGTGAAGCTCTTTTCAATATGCTTCTTTAGGCTACAAATAGAATCCAAGGTAATAAGATCCCATAGAGATACAAGATCCTCAATGTTTGCACATAATATTAATCTTTATCTATAGATTATTATCTGTCCTTGAATAGAACAAAGAACTGCTCTAAGATGGTTAGGTTATCTCTATTTCAAGAACAATAATACTCCTATATGTAGAACAATAGATAGTGATTATGTAATAAGCTGTTTTGGTGTACAGACTACCACAATCATATATTTAAGAACTATATATCTAAGGATAAACCTCAGACTTAATAACATCTTTTGCTACTGTCTAAACTTTGCTTTTTTGAGCCTTTTGATTATTAAATCATCAACTTACAAATCAGTAAGTGGTCATTTGTGATACTAGAACAGTATCTCTATGTCTATTGTAACTATTAACAGGATAATTGGTCTGAGCTACTATTTCTTGTAGAGTTTGCTTACAATAATACCTCTAGTTCCACCACTGGTGTTTTTCTATTCTTTATCAACAAAGGTTACTATCTGAATATCACTATATATTCGGAACAAGATATAGTATCATTTTGTATCCAAGATTTTGCAGTTAACTTAGATGAACTATAGAAGTAGCTCAAGTCTGAAATACCACAAGCACAATACCAGTATCAGTCCTATATTAACAATTGTTGACAATCCCCTCTAGAGTTTTATATTGGATAATCTGTTTTTGTTAAAGTACAGTTCTTCTGGACTATCCATTTGTCAAAAAAACTCTCTAAGAAGTACCTTAGCTCTTATGAAATTATTACTTAATCTAGTTTACAGTCCTTTACTATCTAACTTTCAGAATTAATAAGAGTAGTTTATCTAGTCTTCTATATCTCTATGCTCAAATTAGTCATGTCTAATACTTTTATGCAATGCTCTGATCTTTTACCTGTACCAGTTATTATCAATAGAGAACCTGAATATAAGATCTACAAAATAGTTGACTCTAAAATTGATTGTTGGAGAGTATACAAACTATTATACAAGATTATCTAGCTTGAATATAAAAATATAAAGAACAACTTCAAGTAATTGCCTGCTATGGAATTGAATTATGCTCAAGAAATTATTAGTGATTTTCACTCCAAATACCCATTTAAGCCCAGACTACTCAAATTGGACCAGAAAACTAATAATCATATATACTTTCCAACCTCATATTTCTTTTTTATCTTTCTACTCTCCGTTATACATTATTTCAATCTCTTATTCTTTTGACTCTATCAAATATATATATATCAATTAGAATCAAAACCAAAATCAAAGTCAAGTACTTGTATTCTGCTCTCCATACAGTTTTTATTATATATATATTACTTACTTGTATTTTCAGAGTTATAGTTTTATTTGTGCAAAGTTGGGTACTTGTATTCTAGCCTTGCAGTTTCCATTGCTACAGAACAATGCCTCACTCTTAAAATACTTGTAACAAACTCTTTTTTATTTCTTGTACTCAAATTTTCAGAAGCAGATAGTAGTATAAAATTCACTAAACAATCAAACAATCATAACTACTTTACTACTCTTTAACTTCTTTCATATCCAAATCCTTTATCTCTATTACCTCTATTTTCTCTTCTACTTTCTTTTTTCTTTTATTTTTTTTTTTCTCCTTTCTTTGTTTCTGTCTCTGCTCTTACAGTTTCTACCTATATTATCAACCTCAAGCCTGATCTTCCTGACCCTTCATCCAACTTTCCCAACTTATTTTTAACTTAATTTACTGCTTTTACTAATTTCCTGACCTAATCTACCAACTTCTTTAACAAGTACTTTATATGTTCTTTTTATTCTTCATCTGTTATGTACTTGGTTGCTACTGTCCTTGATCTCTTGGAGGTCCATTCTTTATTGGCCTTCCTTCCGGACTCCTTAGAGAACAGGTGACAAGCTACCCTAGCCTTAATATAAGCTTGACAAGTGGTCAATTTCCTATATAAAATTAAAACTTATACCAAAAGAAAGAGTAGAATAGACTTACATTAAACCTTGAAACTTACAAGGTATTCTATGCTAATAACAATGCAAGCACAGAGTATAACCACCTATAATATTGCCCTCTCCAAACTCCACCTCTAACTTCTTTTTTTTCTGCTACTAAGCTGGACTTTCCATTGGCAATAATTTTATATAATGTTTTTTGAAAAGTACTAGTAATCTAATCAACATTATATTCTTGAAGTCATTATAAAAGAAAGTATAGAGAATTTTGTGTTTTTGGAGATTATTTATAATAATTTTACCCTTAACTCTGACAACAATATCTTGACACTGTATCTCTAATTGGTAGAAACAATTGTTAAGGAGTTTGGTGGTTAGCACATTAGAGGTCTTTTCCTGCTCTGTAAGTTTGTTTTGCTTTTCTTTTTCTTGGTGAAGATAGTCTTGTTCTTTCTATTCTTATTGTAGCTAGAGTTGCTCTACAAGTTCATCTTGATGTTTCTTCTCTACTACATGTGCTTGTCTTCTCTACAAATGTTTGATAGCCTCTTTCTTCTTTTGTTGGCAAAGTTCATTATAATAACAAAGTCTCTCTTGTTTATAAACTTTGTCATCAGAAAGAATGGGGTTAATAGTTTCAACAATATCAGCAATGTTTAAAGTATTAGTATTGGGGAACATAATAATAGTTAGAAAGTAAGAATAAGAAATTCTGGTGAAGTTCTTTAATTTATCCAATCAAGTGATAATTGAATTGCTTATGCATTGGGGCTTTGAGAGCTCAGCCTTAAGAGAGAAGTATTGTTATTTACCAAATTTTCAGTTATATTTTAATTATTTCTTTTCTTTTCTTTATTTTTTTTTTCTAAAATAATTACTCTTAGTTATATAGAAGTATTGTAGTATAGACTAGACCTCTTCTATTCCAGTATAGTATATATATAGAGTAGATATGTAATAACAATCTAGTCTGTAGATTAATGTTAACTTATTCTTTGTTTATATTCCTCTTCTTTTCTATATAATTCTTAACTTAGACTTTAGATCCTTACTTAATATCTGACAACATCTCTTCCTCTCCAAAATCAATAATCACTTGCAATAGGAGATTGGAGCACAATATATATATTAAAGCCAAGATTGTTTTCTCTTGTCATCTCTAAACTTCTGTTTCTTGATATATATTTTGAAGTATAAGTATATTTCTTTTTCACATTAGCTAGTACTCTTTCTTTGTGATTTACACTATCTCAGAGTTATTCTATTAGCTAATTATTACTTTGTTCTCTATATTCCTGATATGTACTTATAGAATAATAGACAAGAGAATTGAACTGGTAGTCTTTTGGCTGGTTATAGAATACCATCAATATAAATGAGAGCAAATAGCATACTTATATAAGTAACTGGCACAATTGAGTGAGAACTCTATTGAGTTCTTTTTGTAACTCTCAAAAACTTAGCTGCTAAGTCAACCCAACTTGAGTTACACAATAGAAGAACTCAATTCCACTTCTTAGATACTATTTATCTTAAGTCTTGTCTACTCTTTTACTTTTATATTATTTTAATCCTTAACCAGTGATATCACAAATAACCACTTATTAATTTGTGAGTTAATAATTTAATAATCAAAAGACTCAAAAAAGCAAAGTTTAGATAATAGCAAAAGATGTTGTTAAGTCTAAGGTTTATTCTTAGATATACAGTTCTTAAATATATAATTATAGTGGTTTGTGTACTAGAACAGTCTACCATATAATCACTATCTATTATTCTACATATAAGAGTATTATTGTTCTTGAAATAGAGATAACCTAACTATTTTAGGGCAGTTCTTTGTTCTATTTAAGAACAGATGATAATCTATAGATAAAAATCAATGTTATATACAAATATTGAGAACCTTGTATCTTTATAGAATCTATCTTGAGATATTTTTGGTACTGTTTGAAAGATCTTCTTAAGAGCTTTTGGTAGTTATTTAGATTATTGAAATTAGTCAAGTATTTCTAAAGTTATAGTCTAAATGAAGTTTATGACAGGTAATTATTGTAATTACTAGTTATCTCCATACATAGCCAGGCCCTTGGCTTAAAGGGACTTGGTAGTTAGTTAGGAACTGCTAGTGGCAGTGTAGTACCAAACCTAGATATCATATCCAAGACCTGACCTTACAATTGGGTAGTATTCAGTAGACTACTTATACTCTTTTATTTTATCAACTTTGTACTAGAGGTCCATTGTAATCTATATATGTAAAAGAATAGTAATATATCCTTAAGAAGCTACTTAGAGTAAGAATCCTCTTCTTAAAGGTAATAGTATAACCCTAGTACTAGGATAGTAGCTAGTAAAGTAGTAGGTATCTGGCGTAAAGATCTTATGCTCCAACAGATGTAACTTAAGTAAGATCAAAACCTTTCACTTCAACCTTAAGACATTAATACTATATCTTAACAACAATATAATAACCTCTTAAGCAATATGTTCAAAGAAAAGTGAGCTCTTGCTTTGTTAAGAATAGCCACTTACTGATTTGTGAGTTAATGATTTAACAATTAAAAAACTCAAAAAAGCAAAGTTTAGACAGTAGCAAAAGATGTTATTAAGTCTGAGGTTTATCCTCAGATATATAGTTCTTAAATATATGATTATAGTGGTCTATACACTAGAACAGCCTACTATATAATCACTACCTATTGTTTTACATATAGAAATGCTATTGTTCTTGAAATAGAAATAACTTAACCGTTTTAGAGTAGTTTTTTGTTCTATTCAAGAGTAGTGTAAATAGTCTTTAACAAAATAGTTAGCTTTTCTACAATAGTAACAGCTGTATAGAAGAAGAGATTGGGCCTTCTAAGCCATTTTGATATTCATGGACACTCCAAGGAATAGAGGGAAAAGCAAAGGTAAAAGTCTAGAAAAAGTAGACATAAAGAGAACTAGAGGAGTATAAACTATAGTAAGTAGAACTAAATAAAAAATGGAAATCTTAGAGGAGATAAAGGATATCACATGTTGTAAAGACTAAAAGACTTCATTAGTAAAGTGAGCTTAGTCAATCCTCTGGGCTATATAATACCAAGCCTCTGAATCTATATCTATAGATTTTTCATAGAGCATAGTAGTGATTTAGCTCTAGATGTTCATTTTGAGTTCTTATCTGAACTTTACCACCAGGATCAGGGGTTCATGTATCCAGCATTGGAGACTAGAGTCTAGAAACCATCCAAGTAATTGTTTACTATCTAGTTCTCTTAGTAGTAGAACGATCTCTTTAAGATGTTTATTGCATTCACTTTTACAATGACTAGAAAGAATTGTATCTAGAACTGTTGATCAAAGTTGATCTAGGTTTAAAGAAAAAAAATACTGGTGTCTACTTTATATCTAAAGAGATTTTTGGACTATTTTATGACCTAGTCTTCTTTAAAAAACATTAACATCCAAAGTACCTTTTCTTTCTTACAACTGAACTGTTCCAGGGCCAAATATATATACAAGGTACAGAAGTTGAGAAATATACATCTTAAGCTCTGCTCTCTATGAAAGTTTGGGGAGAACACAAGTTTTAGCTAAGCTTGATATATGAGCTATTGTAGCTGGGCAATCAAAGTAGAGAGAGTATTGTTAATATTGGTTTCTGAGTTGTTCTGTTACTTAGAAACTTTGTGTAAATAGTGCTATAGGTAAGCTAGGGCATCAGCTATGCCCTAGAGAGTATTTGTATATAATATTTACATAGAGTATATCACAAACTTCATTTGGACTCTAGTTCCAGGAATACTTGACCAATTTCAACAATCTAAATGGTTACCAAAAGCCCTTAAGAATACTTTTCAAACAGTACCAAAAACATCTCAAAACAATCAGTATTCACTAAGTTATCAGCAGATTAGTTGGTAATTATCAAGTCACTAGACACTAAATTGCTGATATCTTGGAAACTATTTGACATAATCATTTGCTTCAATAACTATTGTAAAGCTTTCTTCAATGCGCTTCTTTTGGCTATAAATAAAACCCAAGGCAATAAGATCCTATGAAGATACAAGATCCTTAATATTTGTAGATAATACTGATCTTTATTTATAGATTATCATTTGTCCTTGAATAAAACAAAAGACTGTTCTAAGATGGTTAGATTATCTCTATTTCAAGAACAATAGCACTCTTATATATAGAACAATAGGTAGTGATTATATAGTAGACTATCCTGGTATATAGACCACCATAATTATATATTTAAGAACTATATATCTAAGAATAAACCTTAGACTTAACAATATCTTTTGCTACTTATCTAACTTCGCTTTTTGAGCACTTTAATTATTAAATCAACCAATCATAAATCAGTAAGTAGCTATTTGTGATAGAGTGAAGTCTTTGAAGAGTTAGTTATAGACAAAAGAGGGCATTTAGAAAAAGACTGTCTATTACATTCTACCAAGACTCTATTCAGAAGATCCTAAACTACTGTAAGGGCAACTGGAGCAAAGTAAACTCCAGAAGAATTCTTAATAATATTTACAAGTTCTAAGTATATTACAACTTACTTTTAGGAAAATTCTTAGAGTTTAGGATAAGATTCCTAGGGTGTATTCTACAGTATATATACTATTACAGCTAAGACATCACTGATTCTACAGTTCTATCAAACAGGATTAGAAGTGTTTGAGTTGAACTAAAGGAAATCATATATTACATAGTAATATTTAATTAGGCACAAGATCACTCTAGAATGTAAGTCTAGGGTTTCAGAGACAGTGTTAGTAGAGTTCTCTTATATAGAGGAGTCAGAGATAACAAAAATGATCTGGATACTATCTTATATATAGAGAGGGATAGCAAAGACATGAAAAGATAATCTGTTAAACAAGTTATCAAAAAGAGAATCAAAAGTAGAAACAGTAGAAGAACTATTCAACAAAATGAAAAATGAAAAATGAATTTAGAGAAATAGTAAAAAAGGAATGAAAAATAGAGTAGTTAAGAACAATTAAGTAGAAAAGAAAAACCTGTAATAAGTATGTCCAGGAGTTCAAAAAGGTGATATGAGGAAGTGGTTATGAAAAATTTAAAAAAGAGCTAAGCAAAACACTCAGGAGAAAGTTGACAGAAACAAAAAGCCTTTTTAGTACAATAGAAGAGTACTAGAAAAGCCCTCTAATATTGTTGCCATTAAGTATTGTGATTTGTTGTAGACCATTTTTTGCAATGTTAATAAGCTATTTTTCAAATTCTGCTACCATATGCTAACTCACTATACCAGCATTATTATTTGTTCCTCAATGTATTAAAGAGTCTCTGTAGTATTGAATTAGTAGAAGATAACCCTTGTGTTGACAAATAGCTTGCAAAGTACTTTCTTGGCAAAGTAGATTGTACAAGTAGTATACTTAATACAGAAATAGTATATAAATATAATTGTATAGCTGTAATAAAAGTACCACTTACCTTCTTGGATAAGAAATACAAGACTTGCCTGTACAAATGTATTGTTTACAGCCAATGTTGTCTCCTATCTTTTTCATTGGCCAAGGAGATCTTTTACTTTGCTTTTTTCTATTTTCTTTGATAGAACCTTCCATATTACTGTCATTGGGTATATCAGATGGTAATTACATACTTTTGTGTTTCTCTCAAATGTATTTGATATTTGCTCTTCTTAAAGCCTTTTGAACACTCACAGTCTTATAGTCTAAGAAATTAACCTTAGTAATTTGCTTCTTCTTGGAGGGTTTTTTTTTCAGCAAAGTAACTATAGATCTATCTGTTTTTGTATTCTCTTCATCATCTTCTACCACCAGTTTTGCAGCCCTCTTTCTCTTCTTTTTCTTAACCTATTTTGTATCCACTTACTAGGCCAGCTTTTTTTTTTTTATTCAGAGCCTTTTTTTTCTTTTTGTATAGTCTTAATTGCTTTTGCTTCTTCTACATCAAATACAGGCATTTGTGTACTTCTTTTGTGGTTTTCTGTAACACTGCTATTTTTGATTTGATAATACAGTTCAACTCTTTATTATTATTAGAAAAGTCCTCTTTACTCATCTTAGTCTGGTTGGTGGCTTGCATAGAACACTTTTGTGACATTGTGGTTGTAAGACAAGTAATGTATCTTTTATTTGTAATAAACAAATACAATTATATGAGTTGTGAAGAACCAAATATACCAATGATAATATTAAATTAATAATTACACTTATAGTAAAGGAATTTATAGTTAAACTATTAAAATAAACAAATAATTAACAGCATAAATAACTCTTGGGAATACATAACAATAAGGCCCAAAGTCTAGTATTTACTGAGATAATAGATTTATTTATTGAAATACTTCAATATTTACTATTTTCACTTTTCTTAGCAAATATCTACAATATATTCTACCAATATATGTAAAGACTTCTACTTATAAAAAAATCTGAGTCAGCAATATATGATTATACCATGATATACAGTTCATCTGATATTACTAACAGCTTTGTCTACAGTTCAAAAAATTGTCTATATGGAGCTTAAGTCATTGACTTGGGTGTCTCTTTTATATATATAGACTTTATGTTTAAGTATATATATAACCCAAATTCAAATTGGATAGAAACCAAAGATAGAGTAGAGCAAAGAAGAAAATATTAGGGAGAAATACAATATGCTTACAGGAAAATACACAGTTCAAGAGAGGCTTTAGAGAGAGGTTATATAAAGAAAGAGAGGAACAGATTGTATAAAGAGCAAGAGGTTAGAACTTTAGAGAAGAAGTACAGAACAATTAGAGAAAATAAAGGCTAAAAAGAGACCCTAATACAATGGATGTTGATAGAAGAAAAGGAAGAGATAGGACATATTATATATGTGGAAAATAAGACTATATAGCCAAAAACTGTTGGCAGAAAAAAAAAAAACAGAAGAATAGTAGAAATACTACAAAAGTCAGCAAAAAACAATAGAGAACAGTAAGTTTTTAGCTGATCTTCTCAAATATATATAGTATATTGCTTCCAAAAAAGCTGAAAAATAAAGTTTTTTGTTAAAGCAATACTAGGAGAGTAAAAGAAATGTAGATGAAAGTAGGGTTGGAAAAGCTAAAGAGTTATGAAGGAATAACAGTAAAAGCACTATTGAATAGTGGAGCAATAGATCTATTTATAGACACAAACTTTGTAAAAAAAAAGAGATTTAAGCTAGAGAAGCTATATTACAAATGGCTACTTACTGATTTGTAATTGGTTGATTTGATAATTAAAGTGCTCAAAAAGTAAAGTTAGACAAGTAGCAAAAGATGTTATTAAGTTTGAGGTTTATTTGCAGACATACAGTCCTTAAATACATAATTGTGGTGAATACTGATTGTTTTGAGATGTTTTTGGTACTGTTTAAAAGGTCTTCTTAAAAGCTTTTGATGATCATTTAGATTGTTAAAATTGGTCAAGTATTCTTAGAGTTATGGTCTGAATAAAGTTTGTAACAGGCTAAAAAATCCTCTATTAGTATGAAATATAGATAGAACTATCAATGTGGGAGAAGCAATCACTTATCAGATAGAGTACAATATGTTCTTCAAGAAATATATTAAGAAAGTGTGAATAGATGTATACAATTTGGAAAAGATAGAGATGATATTGAATATACTCTAGTTAGCTGTCCACAATCTAGAAATTGACTGGGAAAAAGAGAAAGTAAAAATAATGCAGTGTTTATCTATATAAAAAAAAAAAAGCAAGAAACACAAAAGAAAAAGTAAGTGAGAAAAATAGAAGAAAAAAAAACAGTAGAAAAACTAGTGTCTAGTATCATGACTTAGTAAAATAGCTAAGTTATTATTTATATATATATATATATAGAAATATTATTTTTATTTAAACTTACTATACAAGGAAAAAATATAGAAAAGTATCCAAGAAAAGAATATAGAAAAGTATTATATAATAATGTTATATGTTACAAGTCATATGATGATATCACATGATGAGTGTGGGAGAGTAGTATACAAACTATATAGTAGTTATATAAGTAGTGTATAGAATCCAATAAAAACTCTATTAAGTTTTCCTTGTTAACTTGGACTTGGAGTGTAATTAAGTTATTTCAGGCTAAGTCACTATACTAGAACTTAATTCTATATCTAGAGCATTATCTGTTTTGGATTTTGCTTATCTCAATTTTTATAATCTTTTTAACCCTTGACCAGTAGTTATCATAATTATTAGTTATCTTCATGTATAGCTAGACCCTTGGCTTAAGGAGACTTGTTAATTAGTTAGGGATTGATGGTGGAAATACAGTACTAAGCTTGGGTACCAGTACTAAAACCTGATCTTGCAACCGAGCAGTATTTAGTAAATACTTGTACTATTCTTAGTATAAACCTTGTACTGAGGTCTATTGTGACTTGTACATGTAAAGGATTGACAGTTACTCTCTAGAAGACTGTTTAAATTAAGAATTCTATCTGTTAGATAATAGTTTAACTCTAGTATTAAAGCAGTAGTTAGTAGAGCAGTAGAACTCTAGCTGGATAAAGATCTTGTATTCTAGTAGATGTAGTATAGCTAGTGAAATCAACCATTTACTTCATACTATTGAGATGTCAATATAATATCTCAATTCCAATACAACTCTCTTATGAGCAGCCTGCTTGACCAAAAGCATACTTTTACTAAACTAAAAGTAAAACTAGAAGAAAGAAAAAAGAGAATTTGTCAATGTTGTAAAAGATTTAGATATCTGGTCTATAACTACAGAAATAAGAAGAAGAAAATAAAGAGGAAACCAATTCCCCAAAATAAATTCAAGAGTAAAGGAAGAAGTGAAAACAAGAAAACAGGAAATAGTAGAGAAAGTAAAATGTTTCAGATGTTAGAGTATAGAGCACTACAAGTAAGAGTATTCAAATATTGAATTCAGAAGAAAAAAGAGAAGAGAGAAAGAAGTAGTGTATGTAGCTAGACCACAAAAGGTACAGCAGGAGAGAAGACTAGTACATCCCATATAGAAAAAGGTATAGAAGTACTATAACAAGTAGAATATACCTCTAGAGGATATACTTTTACTTAAAAGGTAATAGATCACAGAAGAGACTGTAATAACATATATAGATTGTAGAGGATACAAAGACAAAGGAGTACAAATCCACAAAAATCAAGAACAAAAATTTCTTTTGTACAGTATATAAAATGACAAGAGTATAGTATATAAAATGTAGAAGAAAGAATACAATTATAAGAAAGGTGACAGAGCAAAAAAGAAGAAGGATCTTATGTCTAAAATATAAAGTAGGAAAAAAAAAAGAATAGTGAAACTAGAAGGGAAGTAGTATACCCTATAGAAGAAAAAGTACAGCAAATCAGCACATGGACAGGGGCTCTGAAAAGTACAGCAAGAAAGAGAAGTGAACAAAGAGACTTAAGAAAAATTGTTTAAAATGTTAAAAAAGATATGGTTGAATATTGGAGTAGAAAAGGTGAATATACACAAAGGTATAATAATAAAAGTGCTTTTGAATAGTAGCATAGCAGGAATATTTATAAATAGAAAAACGGCAGCCAAGTATAGATTCAGACTATAGAAGTTAAAAAGACCAGTAATAGTAAGAAATGTAGATGACATAAATAACAGTGCAGGAGCAATAATATACCAAGTAGAAGTAAATATGTACTATAAAAATCATGTAAAAAGAATATAGATAGATGTATGTAACTTAGGAAAAACAGATATTATATTGAATATGCTATGGTTACAAGTTTATAACCTAAAAATCAACTAGGAAATAGGGAAAATTAGTATAATGAGGTATTTACTATTATATAGAAAAAATACAAAGCTAAAAGTAAAGAAAAAAGCAAGGAAAAAAAAAGGTAGCTATCCTAGAGAAAGAAAGAATTGTGAAGTGAACAGTAGACAACAAGAAAAATTGAAAAAGAAAAAAAGAAGTTAAAGCAAAATTATAGGAAAATTAAGGAAATGATACCACAGAAATTCCTAAAGTAGAAAAAAGTATTTGAGAAGGTAGAATTGGAAAGAATGCCAACAAAGAAAGTCTGGGATTATACTATAGATCTTAAGGAGATGTTTAAACTATGAAAAGGAAAAATTTACCTTTTGTCCAAAAACAAAAGAAAGAAAGTCTAGAATTTTATAAACAATCAATTAAAAAAGAGGTATATCAGACTATCAAAATCTTCTTAAACATTACTAGTGTTCTTTATAAGCAAAAAGGATGGAAGCAAGAAAATGGTTATAGACTACTACAGTCTAAATAAACAAACTGTAAAAAAATAACTATCTATTATCATTGATAATAGACTTAATTGACAATATAGAGAGTAAAAAAGTATTTACAAAGATAGATTTGTGATGGAGCTTTAATAATGTGAGAATTAAGAAAGAAGATGAGTAAAAAAAAGCATTTATAACACATATAGAATTATTTGAACCAACTATAATGTTTTTTGGGATAACAAATTCACCAGCTATATTTCAGACAATAATAAACAAAATCCTGAGAGATTTAGTAAACAAGAGCAAAGTAGCTATATTTATAAACAATGTATTGGTAGAAACTAAAACCAAAAAGAGACAATAAAATTGTAGAAAAAGTATTAAGAAGGCTAAAGAAGAATAATTTGTATATATAGCCAAAAAAGTATGTGTGAAAAGTAAAAAAGATTGAATTCCTTGGAGTTGTCATAGAATCCAATGGAATATAGATAAAGAAAAAGAAAGTAGATAAAATACTGAGTTGACCAGAACCAAAAAATATAAAAGATATTAGAAAGTTTTTAGATTTCATAAAGTAATAAGACCAATGAACAAGCTAACAAGAAAGAATATAAAGTGGTAATAGAAAAGTAAACAACAATAAGTATTTAATAAACTCAAAAAGATCTTTATAACAAGACCAGTATTGGCAGCCCTAGATTTAAACAAAAAATTTAGGGTAAAAGTAGATGCTTCAAATTATGCAACTAAAGAAATACTTTCAATAAAGTACTCGGACGACTTGTGAAGACCAGTAGCTTTTATCTCAAAATCTCTAAGCAATACTAAAAGAAACTACAAAATATATAACAAAGAGATATTAGTTGTAATTAGGTATTTGAAGGTATAGAAATACTTTCTA
>Ga0154004_1000158_pt1 | contig 17329 bp, 19 predicted proteins | sample TSFL088MetaG_FD_104727 | JGI IMG/M metagenome (GOLD analysis project Ga0154004, IMG submission 104727) | Attine ant fungus gardens microbial communities from Florida, USA - TSFL088 MetaG | ecosystem: Host-associated > Fungi > Mycelium > Unclassified | place: USA: Florida, Lake Talquin State... | reverse complement strand
GATGAATTGCAAGATGACTCACCAGCAACGGCGACTTCATCAACGCCCAGGCTGTAAAATGAGATTTGGCTTCTTCATAAGTCAAGCCACCGTTTCCACTGAAGGTTCGTTATTAAGAAATACTAGTGAGTTTGGGTGTTCTTTTAACGCACAGTTGCAACTGAAGAGGTGGAGTTTCAGAGCAGGTTCTGTCAAATAAGGTAAGCTCAAAGGAGAGGGGGAAGACTTACCATGTCCAAATCGTTTCTACCGTAAAAGTCGGTGGCTTGGGTAATGAAAGAATTACTGATAAAAAACAAAATGAAAACCGATTTTCTTAGCCGATCATTGACAGGAACTGCTCACAAGTTGATGATGAAAGTCAAGGACTCCCATTGCGGAGCGATATCTCCCGTAATCTAAAAGTTGTGAGCCTTGGAGGGGAAAGTTGGAACATTTTTAATACCCTCCAGCTTTGTCCAAGTTCGGCGCCCCAGCTATTTTTTTTACCATGAATGAGCTTGCGTTGACATTGCCAATTTGTATTTCGTTTCAACTTACAGCCAGACTTGACTCTGTGCAACAAAGAACATTTAAAATTTGAAGTTACGAGGAGAACTAACGTACCCAGCCCCATTCGCAGAGAGAGAACACAATAGGAAGTTTCCTTGTTTCTTTGGCGACTCGCTCGATGGCATCTGCCATTCGCTGGTATTTCCCGACGATTCCAGTACGGGTGATACGATCGTAAGGAACTGAAATTAATTTTTATACATGAGCACTATTGAGTCATTCTCATAAAGCTTATTAGACTTACTAGCACAGTTATCATATTTCAGATAATCAAATCCCCAGTTGGAAAAGGTGCGGAGATCGCGAAGCTCATTTCCCCACGAACCTGGGTAACCACCGCAAGTGAACCATCCAGAATCGCCGTACTAAGTTCCATCAGGCATATCCGTAATCACTATGAAATGTGAGCTTACGATTCCAGTCTTACTACATGTGGGGATAGAAATGAGTCGTATTTTTAGAGCATTCATAGAACAAACTTACAATCCAAGTGCCAGTATATGGGATACCGCATCTTCATGACCAGTTCATTGGCCTTTGTTGTCTATTACGGCAGTATTTCCAAAAATCAACGAAACAGATCTCGTTTCGCCCAGCCCTGAACCAGCCTATACTCAATGTGTATAAATAACGGCACTCGAGTACAGCCGACTCTGAAATGATCCATAGCTGTAATTTATAGGTTTCTCCCAAGTCTCAGGTGTCTAAATCTATCTCATAATCCATACTCCGCCAAAAATCCATAGTTTATGACCTCAACAACTGCTACGGACTAACTCAGAGTTAAATGTCTCTTCAGGGTTCTACATTAGCCTTATCTGTTAGCCTTCTTGAATCCTGCAGGGCTAGCCATTAAACGCCACTCCCTATCTTAGATACACCTGGCCCCTTAACAAGGGAAGTTCGCCAAAAAAAATGAGAGGTCCCTTCTTGGCAATCATTGTCGATCTGATGACATTAGCCTTGATTCCAGGCTACCTTCACGGCTGACAAGCTGACAACTCAATCCTAGGAATTCATGCTGTTTATGTCTAGTTGCTGTAGACCACAGCCGCTTGAGCATCGTCGAAGGATAGGAGGGTCGACAAATACGAGTTCGTTGCAACAGTTCTGAACCAAACGCCACTCAGATGTCGCGATTCTGAGGACATCACGCCGCGGATGATGCTCTTTGTCGTGTAACAAATTGATGACCCAAAAAAAATGATGATGCTCTTTGCGAGCCTTTGCCTAGTGAGAAGCACTTTGATACGCTGATCAAGTTATCATCTGTTGAGATCGAAAAACGACCTGACTCGTGGTGCCGACCCATGACAATTGAAATACAGGATGGGACGATTCGGAAGTAAATCCGTTCATCGCCTTTTTTTGCATTTCTGAAATGGGGTGCGTTTCTTCTCACCCTGTTTCCAGTGGTTCACGCGACATTACGGGAGTTCGGCGAATACCGACATTCTGACAACCGCCTTGATATCATAAGCGCTCTACAATAGAAGCAGCACGAGCCTTGCAAGATGTCTTGGACCTACCGACAAGTCATATTCGCCTTCTACTACTCTCTTCAGAAGAATTACACTTGCAGTTAGTCCATTCTCAGTTACTGCATTCCCGCCAAAGGAACCGTAACCATCGGTTAATCTATTCTGGTCGAATATTTCTCACCAAGGGTATCAATCAGATAAGATCTCTCGATGCCATCGATTCATCCGCGGGCTATCAGATAAGACCCTATGGAGCCGGTTCCTCTTATCAGATAAGCCCGGACGGTATGATCAATGGGGAACGCTAAGCCCATATTTGCATCCAATATATGGGACGACATTATATGCACCATTATATGTACCTGATTTCAGCTTTTGTTTAGAATACAGAACTCATTGCTTTGGTAGAAGGAGGAAGAGGAATTGACAGGCGAGAGAAATTTTGCTGTCACTTAGAGAAGTTGGCTAAGATCAACGCTCCGGTACACCACATCGTGTTCGGTTCAGAATTTTTCCCAATCCCGATATTGTACCCCTGAAAGGGAACGATTGGTGCCTCATGAAATGAATTTTTTTTAGGTTGCCAACGCCTATATAAACTTCTACGAATTCTCAACGGCGTCTCCACTCCATCCCGATTCCTGACTCCTACTTGTGCATACGATAGGGTATTTGGTTTTGAAATATGGCAGACTCACCTTCACTATCATTCGCCAACAAAGGTGGATGTCATCACCAAAGGCTCTCAAGCTCCTAACATAGATCGCGACATTCGTGTCGCCCATGCCAACAAATATCCTCTCCAAGTGTGGTACTTCCTCGCTTCCCTCATCTTCCTCATCACTCTATTCAATATTGCTGGACTTGGACTTGGTTATTACCGTGATAAACGCAACCGTCGACGCCTTAGCCGAGCTTCGCGGAGCCCAGAAGCTCTAAACCAGCCCAACCTGATGCGCGGTTCGATCAACCTCTTACGTTTGCCACATGCTTTGGCAGATACATTCAGGGCGATATCTTTCCGTTGGACAATATCCATCGGACGATCGTACACCTTGAATCTTGCGGAAGTCGTATTTACTGCTATTTATATCTCTATCTGTTTCGCGTGGGCTTTGATTAATAGTGAGTGCACTCTTATATTTGGCCGTACGATCAAGTTTCCCACTCAGCCGCTCAGCAACCTCGACCATGGGCCTCAAGTTTGATCCCACTTATTATGCAAATATTGCCGGAAATATCGCCTCGATACAGCTTCCCCTTATTGCGGCATTGGGAATGAAGAACAACATCATCTCATGTGGGTCCTTTTGCGTTCGCTGTACACAGAGCCAGGATACTCACAAATACGAATCAGATTTAACAGGGGTAGGCTTCGATAAGGTGGGTCGCCTACTTTTTGCTGAATTGAAAAGTGGGACTGATGATTTGGAACGTAAGCTTTTGTACCTTCATTCGATGGTTTCCCGGGTGCTTGTAGTCCTGATATGGCTCCACGCGGGAGGAAGGGTGTGTCTTCTACCATCACCTACGGAACATCTACTAAAAGGGTCTACATCAACAGATACATATAGGGTGAGTACAGATGTTGAATTAGAAGAGAGTTTGGCATTGAGGTATTCGTCTTCTCTTTCAGGCTTAAAGGTGCAGTCAACATACATGTACCAGCAATTCAAGCTGGGATTCTGGCCGGGGTAGCTCTTACCATCCTCTCTGTCGTTTCTATTCGACCTATCAGAGACAAGTCGTATGAGTTCTTCCTGATCGTTCATCTTGTTTTGGCAGTCATATGCGTTCTCTCTGCCTACTTCCATGCTGCCAGCCTCAAGTAAGCGAGCTATATAAGCACAGGCAAACAATACTTACTACCGGTTGTATACAGGTTTGGTCGATTTGTTTGGCCTGCCATTCTCCTTTGGGGCCTAGATCGCGTTCTCCGTATTCTTCGTGTCGTCTTATCTCTCTTCACGGAGACAACTGCTCCCACATCAACAGAATTGAAGGAGCATGGGTTCCAAGCGACAAAGCCAAGATTAGAACTCCTCTCTAACGACGTTGTCGTCCTAACAGCCCCTACGCCTCGTTTCTTCCATTGGCGCCCAGGACAGAGTGTCTATCTCTCCTTCCCTGGCATATCCTTATCGCCATTCGAAGCTCATCCTTTTACGATCGCTAGCATCCCTAACTATACCGACAATCATGCTTCAGGTGATGACAGGCAATCTGCACAAGGGGAACTCAGATTTTTCATCCGTGTTCGAACGGGAACCACCAGACGTTTGCGTTCTTTCATTGAGACAGGGAAAGAGTTTAGAGTGTTATTTGACGGACCGTATAGCTCTCCGCCTGTTTTGATGGGCTACGACTCGGTTGTGTTAATTGCAGGAGGCTCGGGTATTTCATTCACATTCCCCCTCTTTCTGCATATGATTCAGTAAGTAGTCTTAACGACCTGTACATTTTCGTCAGTTTTGATCGTGGATTTTTTAGACGAACGAAAAAAAATGGACCTGCGTGTCGAAGACTCACGTTTGTCTGGATGATCCGTCATACAGGTACGTTGCATGGCGACAATTCACCGTGGCCGTACACTGATAGGTCGCTTCTTGAATGCAGAATATATCTCTTGGATACAATCCTCACTTACGTCTGCACTTGATACCATTCCTGCCAATATCACTCTCAATATCCACCTATTCGTAACCGGCTCCTCCAGAGGTCGTGATAGAAGTCTCTCTTCATCTGAAGAGGGAGGAGACCCAGAGGCTCTCAAGGAGGATACCTACTCCGAACTTGACGAAAAATTTGCAGATAATTTGAAAGGAAGCGGTAATGCAGAGGGAGGTAACAGCGGGACAAGTAGTCGAGGAGATGATAGTGCTTCTCCAACGATTCAAAATATTTTCAAGTCGCCTGTGGTTCAGATTCATCGCGAACGTGCTGATCTTGAAAAGTTGTTGACAGAGGAAGTAGCTCTGGCCCGGGATTCTATGTCAGTCAATGGTACGTAAAATACGGTCCGAAGTTAGGTACGCATACTAACGGTGAAAATTGACTTAGTTTGCGGAACACGCGGCTTAGAAAAAGCAGTACGAAAGGCCATTAGGAAGCCTCGCATAGGAGACATTTTGAGAGGTGGTCCAACAGTGTCGTTGCACATTGAAGGCTTTGGAAGCGGGGTGAGTATTTATGAAGAAGAGTTCCTGTGTAACAATTTTGGTCTGATTTTCATGCTTTATAGTGAGTTCCCACCCGAAAAAAATGTACGTAAAGTAGATAGAAAAAAGATGTTAGGAATATCTATAGCGTCTCATATGACACGAATGACGATGATGATGACGAACGATGCTATTAAAGAACTCAACATTGCTCCTCATTTCAATGAAGTTTGGACTTACGGACACTGTTATTAGGCATAAGAATTCAACGCCCACTGAATTGTTTTGAGCCTATCTGTGACCATACCTCCCTGAAAAAGCATCATCATTTCCTATAAGTTCTAGGAATGATCTCAATGTTAGATATCTTCTTGCGGCCACAGTACCGAGAGCAGCTGAGGAACTAAGGGTACAGTCGTTTGAGAAAGTCCCAAGAAGCACACGAAACATAGAAAGAAGGGTGTACAGTTGATTCTGCGCTCTTTAGGGTTAGGATCATCTTTAATCGATAAAAAAAAAGATGATCTCTAACCCTCACCTTCAACAACAATGCGGTACTACGAACAAAAATACCCTGAAGTTGACGAGCTTGTAATGGTTCAGGTCCGCCAAATTGCAGAAATGGGTGCCTATGTTAAACTAGTACGTCCTCACACAAACTGGATGGGCCAGGTGAGAAGCAGGAAAACTGACTCAACACCACTAGTTAGAATATGACAACACAGAGGGGATGATCCTTCTTTCAGAGCTCTCTCGTCGTCGTATCCGATCAGTTCAAAACTTATCCGTGTCGGTCGGAATGAAGTAGTTGTTGTTCTTCGAGTGGACAAGGAAAAAGGTTACATCGATCTTTCAAAGCGTCGTGTTTCTCCGGAAGATATTGTCAAGTGCGAAGAGCGGTACATGAAATCGAAAACCGTTGCCTCTATCCTCCGTCATGTTGCCTCGAAAGTGCCCTCATTGGATCCTAACGGCGAGTCCGTCAGTGTATCTGATCCTAGCCCTCAAGCACAGGAATCGAAGAAGGCGATGAGGAAAGCGAGACATCAAGCGCAAGACGAAGACGGTTTTGTTGGTATGGATGTTGATGCGGGTGTTGGAGCACTAGGAAGTGTGAACGAGGAGGAAAAATTGGAAAAGCTTTATGAGAGCATTGTTTGGCCAATCGGGAAGAAATACAGGCACCCGTACGATGCTTTTAAACTGTCCTTGACGTACGTGTTGGCATTTCAACATACCTGATCTAATATAGTATTTTATTTCCTGATTCACAGGGAGCCTGACAGCGTGTGGTCGTCATTACCAGAGCCGATCGCACCTAGTACCCTCTCCCTCCTGACTGCTACCATCGCCCGTCGTTTAACGCCTCAACCGATCAAACTTCGTGCTGATGTCGAACTAACATGTTATACGTCTCAGGGTATCGATGCCATCAGGCAGGCACTGAGGGCTGGTGAGAAGCAAAGTAGTGAAGCCGTCCCCATCAAGGCGAAACTTGTTGCTCCCCCCCTCTATATTTTGAGCACAAATGCAACGGATAAAGTATGTCATTGTTGAAAATTTGAATGCTTGAATTTCTCATGCTACTCTAGTATGTTGCTGTCGAGCGCCTGGAACGAGCAATAGAATCGATTCAAAGTACTATTGAAGATCGAGGTGGATCGATGGTCGTGAAGATGAAGGTATGTTTACCTGAAGGCTGCTCGGGCTCTTATTTTATCGTGATTTCAACCAAAAGCAGTCTCAGAGACAGATGAACAAGATTTGGCTCAACTCATGGCCAGAGCCGGACAAGAAAACGCCGAAGTGTCCGGAGACGAAGATGAAGAGGAGTAGCATATATCCAATAGATGGGATCATTATGTGTATCACTCAGCCAACCGTTCGTTCCACAGTCCAGAGGTCGGAAATCATGAAACTCGTATAAATATACAATCCTTAACAACTACACGGAGGATGGGTATGACCTGAAGCTTATTTATTAATCTCTTGTTTCGTCTGTCCCTTGTCTTGACGAAGATTGCCTGACAGTGGTTCATGTCAAGATTCCAATTAATGATGAGAGAAGCATACCAGAAGCTTCTTGTCCCCTGTCTCCAGTGAAAGCTCCGACAAGGGTGTCTTTCTTTCCAGAAAGACGATCAAATGTACCCTCAGCATGACCTTTAGCCTTAGCAGCATTGATTTCGGCTTCGCCGGCTGCGTGCTCTTCCTTTCCAGATTGTTTCCACGAATCCACACCCATCATGTTACCAGTAGTCTCTAAGGCTGCACCTTTGACGGAGTGAAATTGACCAGAGGTTTTACTGGAAACACAACAACGTTAGCCGAACTGTCAAGAAATAAAAGAGAGGGACGTACGAAGGGTTGCCGGAAGCAGTGTTCTGGACGGAAGAGTTGGTATTAGAAGACATAGTTGAATTGTAGATTAAGATGATGACGATACAATGGTACTTGGAAGAGGAGTGGATGGAATCAAAAAACCGAAAACAGAGGTGGTTTATATAAGACCCAGATACCCATCCCCTATCATGATTTCTGACTTGGACTGACTCTGGTATTCTTTTTAGGATGACGTTTGCGTCAGCCTCATCCAATGACGCCTCTGTTCGCCGTCATACTGAACTGTGCTTTCCATTTGCAGCAAGTCTTGTGAAGTTCCTGTGGCGCTGTTGAGCTAGGTGACGTCATAACTCTGTTAACTTTTTATCGTTTGTGTTTTTGATAGCATGATTCTAGTAGTGCTATTGGGTGTGCATCGAGATCGACGATGGCAAAGATTTTTTTGAGTACTGTTAGCGCTGCAACAATCGAACGCGACAGCGAGACCATCAATGATCGAGGCATCGAATGTATACCTAGGAAGAATTTAGATATATACTAGACATCATGAATGTTTATTTTTAAACCACATAATTTTTTGTGCTTGTTTATCTCGGTTATGCATAGCATAATTGCCAGTATCAGGATCCCAAGCAAAGGATACAGCCTTTCAAAAAGATTTGGTTTTACCATGCAAGAGTAGTGTAGATTATATACTCACCACCATCTGTGACTGATCTTGGGAGGATAGAAGGTAGAGGAAGCGATACATTGTTGGGTATTACAGGACGGTAAAAACAATGAACATGATATAACACTCAGCACAGCCAATATAAATGACAGAAAAAAGAAATTGAAACCAACTACAAGCTCATGAGAGCAAATCCTAGAGATGATAATTGTTCTTTGGGATATTATGCCTTCATACTATCGTGCATGTATGCCACCGCACGTTGTATGCACGAATCTCTCTGTCAGGATCTATAAGAAATGTAAAGCTTAGGCATCACTTCCCTAGAAGACAAACCTCATGTATTAGCTATAAGAAATATAAAGCCACGAAACCATTATCAGCTATGGGGACAGTCCGTGATAAGCGATATTAACCTCAGGCATCACTTCTTTCGGTGCTTTGATAGGAAACCCGGTCGATGGAGCGCTTCTAGGAAAAACTTTTCCCTGGATAAGGCCCATCACGTTCAATGGTGTGAGGTTTTTGCGGTTCTCTGGAATAGGATTATCATTCATTGAAACATAGGTATTAATCTTGGTAGGAACGATTGGACTAACAGCCACTCGCCAAACGCTTGTCAAACGAAAAGATACCCAAATCGTCTGACACTTGCACATATCTAAAATGGAATTCCTATTTGGAGTGGTAGTTTCAGGGTGCAGGATAAGATATTTATATCAAAAAGCTGCCCTGATTTGTCATTCATACATTGGCAACCCCTCGAGTATATATTGGTTTTCATATGGGTTCAATTGGTGTGTGCCTGTGGCCTGGGTTTGGGTACGTTCCCGTCGTTACCCGGATTCGTTGCCAATGTCAACCCGAAAGTTGAAGTTGGTCCCATGTCTATTCGATATGTTTCTTCACGGGCGTGGGCATAAGTTTTGTTGTGTTCATCTTGTTACATTATCTCTTTCCTGCCCCGTCTCTCCAGGCGTGCGTTGCTTCACAGCCATCCGCTCGCAAGACTATGCGCTCTTACAACGAGATGTATGACCTAAAGGAAGATACTGAGGTTATCGACGAAGAAGCCAACGATAAAGAGTTTGTATCGTTGAATGCGGAGAAGGACCCTTCAGATCAAAGTCTATCATTACTTGCACGATAGTTCAAAGTTCAATATTCAAATCAAGAAACTCCAACTGTGACAGCGGCTGCCACACCATTTTGCTGAATCACAACTCACAGCTCTGACAATCTCCAACCCTCGTACATGCACCGACGAGAGCACACCTTGGGTCTTCATCTCCTAGAATTATTCTGGCACATCATCCGCCTCTCGTGCCTTGGCGAACTTGGAAATTATGTTGTTGTAAAGGTAGAGATTCATCTCGACATTGGCTTCAACTGCTTCTTGGAAGAGGATCATTGTATCGTCGGTGGTATCCTTGACATAGGGTGTGGGAGCCCCATAAGCATCAACCCAGGGTGCAACGCTACGTTTGAGCAGTCTCAACCGATGGGTATGTGCATTACTTATGTACTTCCTCTAATCACATAAGGAGCAAAAGCTATAAGCGAGAAACTGATTCCTGAGTGAGATGAAATGAGCTCTAAAACTGAGCCTGTGTCGCCGGAGTCGATGATCAGACGAGCCGGAAAAGCTAAATCATCATGGGTACGTTTGAATTAGCACCCAAAGTTCAGACTGCCATGTAACGTATGGGGTCGCAGGGCTGGTCCAATTCTCAATCATGCGTCAGCGAGCGCTTATCGTTGAGCAAGCGTCGATATTCGTCAGGAGGTTGTCAATGCACTGTATCATCTGTCTGTTCTGGGACTTGTTCGTCCTCGTCTGACTCAACCTGTCGGTGGTTGGGGTTAACAAAAAGAGGGTCCTCTCCTGGATTATCCAGTGTCTCTGAAAGGTGAGATGAATTATGGTGGATGGAGGTTATCAAAGATGTGTCCGCATACCAGTTTTCCGCGCATCCTCGTATGCCTGCTCTGATTCACTGATGATAGCTTCCTGTGCCGCTTTGACATCGTCGGAGGTGGTACACCTTTTGTATCGTTCAAGGTAGACTCTTAGGAACAGTTGAACTTGTGTAAGCTTCCGTGAAGCAATTGAGACATACCGGTTGACTTTCCAAAATGATGCGCCCCAGCCAAAGCCATCAAGTAGCCTTTCAGCATAAGCGTCAAACCCTGTGATATAGAACGCGGCTGCGAGGGCTTCGACACAATTCAATCTCCAAGGTCTGCCGTAGTTGGTAGGGTTCGTGGCCATCAGGTAGGGTACTGCCCTCATCTCAGACGATAAAGATCACAAATTGAGGTCAAGACTTACGCAGCCGCTCATGTGGACTCGAGATTTTGCCGAACGGGACATCGTCAAGGCGAGCCCAGGAACACTCTACTACAGCGACACCACACTTCAAGATAATTTCGCGGTCAGAAGGAGAGATCACTCGCGTCCCTTGTGGACTGACGGTGTGGAAAATCAGGAAGCGAAGGAAGAGGGGCGATGAGATATATGTGAGAGGAGCGCTTACGAGACTACGATGCCTCGAAATCGAGACCCAACTTTTAGTTCCTTGATGAGACCAAGGCGAGCAAGCTTTTTACCGGAGTAGCGACGCGGGTCACAATGATTGAAGTCCTAATCCGAAGTCGTTTCCTGGACAAGTGTAAGAGTAGGATGTACTGACCCACATCGCTACGGGAACCTCTATCCGAATCTGTGAAACCCTGTCTATCAATCTGTATATCAGACAAGCCAAAATGAACCAAAGCCAGAGGCGTACCAGAGTCAGACGATGATATATCTATCTCGTCCCTAGACTCCTCTGTCACCTCCTCTACATCGTCGACAGCACTTTCCGGTCGATCCTCAAACGATGGAGACGAGATGGTCGTAGACAAATCCCTAAAGCGACCTTTGCTCGATACTCCACGACCTCTGCCGCGACCGCGTTTATGAGAAGATCCTCCTCGGCCCGAAGAGTTGTTCTTGCCCATGGAATCGGAGTCGTGCTACTGGATTTTTGCGTGGGAACGAATGGGAGGCAGCGCCCATCTTTGTTTGTACAATCATGTTCGCTACCCTTGTGCGCTGCTCGAAAGCTTCACGGAAACCATTGACTCCCAAGAGGGGCAACAAGGACTACTACAAGGGTGTGATCAGCTCTGGCATGCTTCCATTAATTATGAAATTAACCTGAAGCACAGGTACGCGCCAGGCATTTCTACCAGGCGGTCACCGGACAGGTGCACCTGGTAAACATGTTATCGGTGGCAAGGCCAAGTACCGCCTTGTAGATGAGAAAGTTCGTGTGTTTGTAGCACCACCTCTTTCTGAGATTTTGTCAACACCGGCAAGTTCTGTTGTGCTTTCGTGCACGAGGATTCTAATAATCACGGATTTGGATGACTTTTTTCAGTTGAAACCTTACGTTGCACGAAATGTCCATCTCACTAAATCGGAGAAACGTGGGGTTCTTGGCAAGTTGCCTCCGGGTGGTCTTCAGGGAGCCCAGTTATTAGAACTCTCAAGAGCAAAGGCGATTCAGTCTGCTGCGGGCGACATTATAGTTCATCCGCCGACTTCATAATTGCACTTAGGTCAGTGGATTTTTACTTTGATCGAGCAATCTCCTGAAGACCTGAGTAGTCCACACTTATCCTGTAGAAGTATCATAAACATACTCTAGAAGCTTTTCTTCGAGGGACATCTCTGAAAGGAAGTTTTCATTCTACAATTTTCACACCCCAAGAATCTATAACACGTTCTTGCTTCTTCCACATGACCACAGTCCAAACCATTCATTGGATAACCCTCAACTGTCTCGATGGCCACCGTCGGAGTCGCTGCTGCCCTAGCAGGCTCATCACCTGCACGCACTATTCTCTCTTCCTTTTTTCTTGTTGATCGTGTAGCCCTTGTGACCGGAGCTCAGCGTGGGATAGGCCTTGAGATGGCTTTGGCTCTAGCCGAAGCAGGCGCAACCGTCTATTGTATCGATTTACCCGCCGCTCCAGATGCCAAATGGCTTGAAGTCCAAGCTTATGTCGTAGCCTTGCCCGATATAATCTCAGGTGTGAACAATAAAGGTCGATTAGAGTATGCCAGTGGGGATGTCACAGATCAGCAGCAAATGTGGACCATAGCGGAGGATATTGTCAAGAAGGAAGGGAGGTTGGACATTTGTATTGCAAATGCTGGAATTTTGAGGGGAGCGGAATGTTTGGAGTATCCCGCAGAGGAGTTTCGCAAGGTCCGCCGGATTCCAGCCTTTCTTGAGCTAACATTGGGGTGACCGGCACGTCTCTGTAGCTAATGGATGTTAATGTCAACGGCGTACTTTTCACTGCTCAGGCCGCAGGGCGTCAAATGGAGAAACTTGGCATTCCAGGAAGCATCATCTTGACAGCCAGTATGAGTGGTAGTATAACCAATTTTGGACAACACTGGGCTGCCTACAATACAAGTAAATCTGCAGTCATACAGATGGCTTGCGAACTTGGGCCGAAAGGAATCCGTGTTAATTCAATCAGTCCAGGGTATATATACACCCAGTGCGCGTTTGCCTTTTATCCTGTCATCTCAAGTTGTTAACTTGTTTCGTGCATGGGTCGCACAGGATGACGAAAGATTTCTTGGATCCTAGGCCCGAGTTGATGACACAATGGTCCGGACAGAACCCGCTTGGACGGATTGGAAGACCTGATGAGCTGAGAGGTGTGGCCGTTTGGTTGGCCAGTGATGCATCAACGTTTTGCACTGGCAGCGAGTAAGTTTCTTCATATGTTCCCTGTCTGACTGACTCTAAATCTTTTGGCAGCATTATTGTTGATGGTGGTCACCGCGCTTGGTAGAGTGCGTCCGGTCATGACATCGCTTGGAACGCACGAGAAATTGTCCATTAAATAAACTTAGTCTTTCACTCACGAGATTGAGTCAGGAAACAGAACAGTGTTTTTTCAGGATTTGCCAGTTGTACACATCCCTATGTTTCCGGCTGTATTCAGAATCCTGCTGTAGTACTGAGCATCACATGACCAATCGTATGTTTGATGGGTTCAGTTCTCTTGGTGATTTCATGACATGAGCAGACCCTCGCTAGAACTTCAACAAGAACAGGAGCGCCCTATTCAAACTACAAATTCTATAAAGCAACGCTTCGAGCAATTGCCATCCCAACTCCGCCTCATTCAAAATCCGGCGGAATTCGCTAAACTTGAGGAGTGTGGTATTGACTTCGATGATAACGAGAACAGGGATCCAGCAATCATATCTGCCAATCTCGCTGCTCAGACGGTCTGTATGGGAACTAAATTCGACTTCTTCCATTGACATGCACCTTGGTTGATAGCAATTTCTTCGAAAGCTGAAGTACCAATATCTCGAGCAAAACACCAAGGATCGTTATGTGAAATCAATCGTTAGTGACATTGATGATGCCCCCATTGTCAATGCAGAGGACGTTCAAGAACTCAACGCAATCAATGAAGACAAGAAAGCCAAACTTAAAGCCGCTAAAACCTCTTTAGCCGCAACATATCAGAACGTCCGCACCCTCGTTCCTCTCGTTCAAGAGAACTACGATCAAACAAAGGCTGCAGTCGACAAAGCTACCAACTGTATGCAGAAAATTATCGACGCACGTCTTGCTCTAAGCCGCCTTCGCCAAGCTCATCCGCATCCTAGATTGACCACTGATGCTGCACTTCAAAAGCTCAGTGGCCAAGACAAAGAGATGCAGGACCTGAGTGATCAGATTGAGGCAGCCAGGGGAAGAGTCCAGAGTTCGAAGAATGAGCTCAAACAGGAGAACCTTGAGCTGGAGACACTGCGGGCCGAACGATCAGAGGCCGAAAAGTTGGCCAAAAATGCCAATATGGGAAAGGACGACCCGCGAATAGCATCACTTTATGACTGGTGTGTCTGCAAGCTGTTCAGTCCGTCATGCAATTTCTGAATTGAGGCTGCTATTCTCTAGGTTCATAGCCTCGCTTGCGTTCCATCGAACGATGCAAGGTCTCTCTTCGTCAAGTTGTCCGTCCCAAAATGAACTTCACTTGACATACAACCTTTCACCCACAATCCAACCTACGAAAGAAAATTTCCTCACCATTAAACTCGTCTTCCTTCCTGATACACGACAACTAGCCACTGTCGACCTTTCGGGCCCTGCTATTGAAGGTAGTGATTTCAGAGAACTCATAGATACCTATCTGCAAAGCAATGATGTACATGGTCTTATAAGTGCCGTATTAGCGAGGGCCAGGAGAAGTTGAGTGGGACTTTTCCTTATGCATATGTTTGTATGGGTCTTCGTCACGATGGAGGATTCTCACATTTACAAGCAAATCTATCAGTCACCAAAAAAAATGGAGTCCACGGGATTCCTGGACGGCATAAGTTCGGCGAATTCTCAAGCACATGTCCCGTCTTATGATCAGCCAGAAATAAGCTAATACCAGGCACAGAATTGGCAAATTCAGCACTTAAAAGGGCGAGATATGGCACTTGGCACTTCTTGTCTGTTTCTGGCTTTGTGAGGACCAAAGATGGTCACCACCTATTGGACAGTCGCATGTGCTACTTTGACATTTCTCGATTCTACCAGACCTACATGGGCTTTGAACAATGGAATTGCGAAACTTCCCAGTAAAGTTCTTTCAACTTCTCTATCCCATGGATGACCTCACTTTTTTTTTTACAGTTCTTGGGTACAACAGTAAGAATTTTACATTCCCTCTGAACATTGTTATATGTGATTCTAATCATGTACAATGAAGCCTGGAACGCCTTCCAAGTACAGATCATGCTTGACATCGCTACAATGGCCTCACTCTCTATATTTAGTGTAATATTGACGAAGACCTAATCCTCGAAACCGCTCACCTAATGCAATCCCTCGGTCTCCAAGTGTGTGATTATTGATCCATCTTGGTCTATCATTGCCTACGCTTCCCACTCAGGATGCCGGATACAATTATGTAAACATAGATGACTGTTACGCCGAGAAAAACAGAACTGCCGATGGTGATATTGTGGAAGGTAAGTCATTTCTTGATCACCGTCCTCGTGCCTATGATAAACTCTTGCACTCCCAAGATCATGTTCGATTTAAGAATGGAATGAAGAAGCTTACCAAACAAGTCCATGCATGTCGGGCCGCGCTTATATAAGCCACGTGTACTATAGCAGTTTTGTCGATCCATCTCCTCTGAACCAATCCATTATCTCTTCTCCGCCACTTCTAGAATTTACTTGAAATATATCTTTCTTAAGCACTATAACCTTTTGTTTAGCCATGTCTACAGTAGATGCTCCGGCTGCGATTGACATCGATCGTGACAGAGAGAAGGAGAGAGACCGCGACAAGGAAGCCGACCGAACGGACAAGTCCAGCTCGAAGCAGAAATCGGCACCAGCGTCAACAAAAGGTGCGCAAATATACCTGATATTTTGTCGCCGAATTGAAGTCGGTTTTCAGCCAAGGATCTCTCCCATGTTCCTTGCAAATTCTTCAAGGTTGGAGCATGTACTGCGGGTTCATCCTGCCCGTTCTCTCATGCCTCTGCAGAACCAGGAGCTCAGAAGGAGCCCTGTGCCTGGTTTGTCAAAGGAAATTGCAAGTTTGGTCACAAGTGTGCCTTGGCACATTCTCCCAGGCCAGAGCATGTCTATGGACAGGAAGAACAAAAAGGTCGCGCAACATGCTGCAGCTTCTGCTACCCCAACCTTGATAGGCAGCGAGAAAGGGTTACGGAAAAAGAAAGATGGACAAGGCGGGAATTCTAACAGTGCACTTGGACGGAATAATACCCTGCTTGCGGGAGGCTCTACTGCCCCGACTCGTCTCTTATCACCCACTTCATCAGCACCGGCGTCAAACCGCTCCCTTTTGCCACTCAAAGCTTCAATATCACCTTCTGCCCCTGCCCCACCTCTTAAAGACACTGATTTCGCATCATTTGCTGCTCTGGATGAAATGGAAGGGGTCCAGCTCTCTGCTCCGCCAGCACACGGCAAGTCACCAACTCCAGAAGCCGGTGCTTCCTCAGATGCCTCTAAAAATGGTGATGGTCAACTTAAAACAACACCTCCACCTGTGCCTTTGCCCATGTCGGCGCCTCGCGTAACTGCCGCCATGGCTCCCTCCGATTTTGGGCCGATTGACTCGCCACCAAGTGCCAGTCAGGGCTACAGGTCTGCTGGTGGACTTACCAATGGGACTTTCACCCCTGGAAGTTCGCCCCGTCGCCCCTCTCACCCTAATGGTGCCAATTTGGATACTTCTCCCCAGGATATCTCTGGATTGATGTCTAGTTCGCCCTTTTCTGCCCCTGGAACACAGAGCGTATTCATTAATAGTTCGTATGCTGGACAAGGGGTGGCTGCCAGTCTGGGGAGCGGACTTGCGATGGGAGGTCACCGAGGGTGGGCGGATATGGATGTTTCGGCTAGTCCAGCGAAGGGAGGATTGTCGATGCTTCCCTCTTCTGTTCAACGACCATCGTTGCGTAATGGGGATGTTCATAGAGAGTATCCAGCTGACCTCGACTATAAGGGGGTCGGAAGGAAGTTCAGTAGTGCAGTGGAGGACGGAGACATGGAGGATTTCATTCCAGGATCACTCACAGATCTTTTAACGCCAGAGGAACGGAGCAGGAGGATGTCGAGAGGCGGAAGTAATACTAAACCCCCAGTTTCTGCTCTAACTGCTGGTGCACCTTCCAACTCGGCTTCAGATGAACAAGCATCTACGCCTATTGGGAGCCGTTCCGGCCATCGCCATTCAAGTTCCGTTCCTGCCCCATCATTTCTGGGCGATATCAATTCTATCTGGTCGGGCACCTCAGGACCTTTGTCAGGTTCGCCTTCTGTGCAGACCTCACATAGGGCTACTCCCTCCGTATCGTTCGCCTCGCGCCTCGAGGGGCTCACGGTCAGTGGTCAACAAAACACTAACGATTTTGGGGTGAGCATAAGCACGGGGAGCACAGGTGCTGCCTCATCTTTCGGGGTGTCGTCGCTCAACAATGCATCTGCCGCTTTCCTCGGGTTGCACCATCGTTATCAGAAAAACAAAGCTTCCCAGCAAATGCAGTTAGGCATTGGTGGTGCTGAT
>Ga0154004_1000155_pt1 | contig 17471 bp, 9 predicted proteins | sample TSFL088MetaG_FD_104727 | JGI IMG/M metagenome (GOLD analysis project Ga0154004, IMG submission 104727) | Attine ant fungus gardens microbial communities from Florida, USA - TSFL088 MetaG | ecosystem: Host-associated > Fungi > Mycelium > Unclassified | place: USA: Florida, Lake Talquin State... | reverse complement strand
TCAGATCTTAGTAGTGATATCCAAGCTTGGTACCACACCTCCACCTGCAGTCTCTAACTGACTGCAAAGTCCTCTTAAGCCTAGGGCCCAGCTATGTCGTAGTGGTCCTGAGTTGTGTCACTCAGGTACTAAGGAAGATAAGAGAGTAAAGGTGGTAAGGCTCTGTGATGAGCAGTGCCAATAAGGGAATCGAGTTCTGGTATAAGGACTTAGACTAAGACATCTTAAAGCTACTCCTAGTCTGAGTTGATAAAGAGAACTCAATGGAGTTCTCATTTGATTATGGTACACTACTTATATACCTTCTGTGTTTACTTCTATTTATAAACTCCCGCACATCTCTTTTAGTTGTTCACACATCCACCAATTTCCTAATTAAAAGAAAAGAAAAGAAAAAGAAAATGAATAATGACTTAGCCATTTTTGGCTGTGTCATAATAACTATGGGATCTCATAAACTGGGTCAAAAAGAAATTGCTGTCTGCTATTGAAATTATCATATATGAAGGGCAACCCTACAATACCCTTGAATCACTATGGAATACTCTATACAGATCATATAACACTGCTAAAAACTACCAAACTAACAAAAGATTCCTAAATAATATAATACAATATGATCTTATAGAATAATCTCTATTTTCTCATCAAGAAGTTAAAGATGTGATAGCTAAGTGCTTATTACAAATGGCCACTAACTGATTTGTGATTTGATGATTTAATAATCAAAAGGCTCCAAAAAGTAAAGTTTAGACAGTAGCAAAAGATATTGTTAAGTCTGAGATTTATTCTTAGACATATAGTCCTTAAATATATGATTGTGGTAGTTTGTGTACCAGAACAGCCTACCACATGATCACTACCTATTGTTCTATATATAAAAGTGCTATTGTTCTTGAAATAGTAATAACCTAACTGTCTTAGAGTAGTCCTTTGTTTTATTCAAGGACAGATGATAATCTATAGGTAAAGATCAGTGTTATATGCAAACTCTATGGGATCTTATTGTCTCAGGGTCTATTTATAGCTGAAAGAAGCACATTGATAAGAGCTACATGATGGTCATTGAAGTAAACAATTATATCAAGTGGTTCCTGAGATATCAGTAATTTAGTATCCAGTAACTTAGTGATCATTAACTGATCTGCTAATAACTTGGTGAATACTAATTGCCTTGAGACATTTTTAGTACTGTTTAGAAGGTCTTCTTAAGGACTTTTGGTGGCCATTTAGATCATCAAAAATAGTTGAGTATTCCTAGAGTTATAGTCTGAATAAAGTTTGTGATACATAACAAAAAAATATTAGTGGTAGTTAGATGCTTAGAAGCATTGAAAGAGGCAAAAAAGGTTTTTACTATAATGAGCAAAATAGAAAAGAAGGCATTAGCAGTCCTTAATTGTATGCTAAAGAGTTTGTGGGAATGAATAGATAATAGAGGTACCAGAAAGAAATTAAAATAAAGAAGTACAGCTTATCTATAATGTAAAAATAGTTGAAATAATTATGAGATCAATCTAGATTGTGTCTAGCATAATGCCCCTAAGATACTAACCTTTATATACCATAACGAGCTCATTAGCAAGTGTAGTTAGTATACTATTTATAAACTTTACCAATCTCAACCAAGCCCTCATTTGCATCCCCAACACCAGACCTTATGGATGTAATACAGTCTGAGTAGATGGCTAGCTAGGCTTTTCTAGTCTGTTACCTTGCTAAGGGTTGTCTGAGTTATCCCTATCACTTACTTTTCAGACCAAGTAGGATATACAAAGCAACAGCACTACTAACTCAATCTCTCACCAAGATCACCCCTTACACACTCAAAAGAATTACATCCAATAATCTCTAGAGTTTCTGAGATGAAAACAAGGGCCAAGAAGATACTGTCTATTATTCTTTACTTTGAGAAGTATATTAAAGTTACAAATATTCAAGACTCAATTAGAAAATGAATAAAAAGAAAAACACCTTCTTCTTTCAGCCTCCCTTGCTTTTCTCCTACTAATGTTGCCATATGGCTATGACAAATGTTGTCTCCTATCTGTAAGAGGACTACATCAAGTCTCACTTCTGATGTACTAGTAGTAGTCTACTAGAGTGACCCTGTACTAATCAAATAATAATTATATAATATTTGATTAGTTGCTCACTCCTATATTCCTGATCCTAATCTTTAGGACATTCTGTAACTAGAGAGACTTGTATATATAGTATAAAGTACTCTTTTAGAAGTCTTATCCTATTCTCTGAGGATTCTCCTGAAAGATAAGTTGTAATATACTCCAGAGCATATTTATAGAACTGAGAATTCTTCTAAAAGCTGCTCCACTCTAGTTGCCCTTACACCATCCCTCTATAACCATCAGACATAACCATATAATCCTACTTTACTTCTATGCTTCTTTTTTCACTTACTTTTCCTACTTGGCTAATTGGCTACTTCTTATCCCAAATGCAGTCTAGAAACTACTTCCATCATATGCAAAGGCTCTCAATACTATTGTTGTCTTGTATAATGTCTACTTTTTGATTGAGTCCAATAGTAATAGAATTACAAGTTGTTGATAGACTTTTGATCTGTTGCCTTGGTATCATATTAGTTCAAGTTTACTCTAGATTGAAATTATACTGTATTCCAAAAATAAGATAGAATATTTAAGTTCTAAAATGTCATCAGGAATAGTCTGTCTCTGAAAAACCAGATGCTAGCTTATTATTTTTGTTTCCTAAAATATATGCTATTCTAGTATATGACAGCTTAATAGCTGCTCAGTAGAAATATCTATTCTTGGGTTATGTCTAGGGTTTATAGAAGAGTTTCTAGAATGAATTCAGATAGTGAATCTAGGAATATAAAGTGTATTCTAAGTTATATTTCTACAGAAATTTCACTGGTAGTATAACACTAGCATATTTTTTTTCAGAAACTGTCTGAAATATTTTGTTAACAATGGCAGTACCTCCACAAACAGTATCTGTCTGGGAACTAATTTGTATGGGAATTTGTTTTGAGGCTTTTTGCTATTGTTTCTAGATCCTTTATGCTTTTTAAATCTTTTTTTGGACATTTTGTCTGCTACCCTTTCTTCTTTCTTATCCTTTACTACCTGATCATTATCTATGTCCTTTTGTTTGTTCTCTGAAACTTTTTTACTCTAGAACTGGACCTGCTTTTCCAAAGATGGTCTCTTTATTAGTTCTTCTAAAAACCTAGCCTTTTTTTATTTAGAGACTTCTTTCTTGTTTGTACATACTCCACTATTATCTGTTTTACAAACCTCTCTATATCTTTTACCTTAGCTTTCTTCTCATCTTTTTTGCTCACTTTTATGCTCTGTAAGAGCACTTTAATATTACCAAATTTGTCCCTCAATTAGAACAACTCCCTTATCTGTTCTTTTGCTCTAGAGTATCTTTTGACTACCCCTTTGTTATTGTTTCTAGAGACCATAATACCTCTCATATTTAGTTTCTAGTCCCATATACTATATGTTTCTAGTTCTAGATCCTCCTACATTATCACTGCTATCAATAACAGCAAGTATTTCTTTATACACTCCTTGATTGACATATTGTGCTCTATAGGGATTGGTTCTCTATTAGCAAACCTTATTGTAAACTTGTTCACTAAGATCAAATCCTTCTTCTTATCTTTTATCTTTTTAGAACAGAACAGGAACAGGCAATCTATCTTGAAGCAATAGAAGTATTTCCAGAGTGATTTAGGTAGACTTATCTATAGTAGTTTTTGTCTATATCTTACCAGAAATCCTTCTACTTCTTTTGTTTGTACTACTAGTACCTGTTCCTAAGAGTGTATCAGAGTCTTAATACTATCTAACACTCTCTGTACACTTTTCTCATGGTACTCTCATGACCTTTTTTGTTTTTTATATAGTGTTTTTAATATATTTATATTTTGTTGTAAAGCTTCCATATCTGGATATGCCTCAACTTTGCTTACTGCTTTCTCTTTTATAAAGTATACTGGTTCTCTAGAGTCAGGATCTATCTTTCCACTCCTTGATAATATAACCAGTGTATGTTTCAATGTCTTGGCAATAGTCTTACTACTCACTAAGTCTATTGCTTTCTGTATTACATGCTCTAGATCATACAGATCCTTCATACAACTTCTTTCCTGAACATCTACTTTTAGCATTCCCTGTATACTTAATCTAGAGTTTAATGTATTCCAGAACATGTTATCCAATATTTTAACAAAAAACTCTATGAACTCTCTGTTTTCTATCACTGCTAGAGGCTTAAGATACTTCTGTACAATATAAGCAAACCTGCACTTAAAGCTCATTAGGTGCTCTTCTTCTAGCAGAGTCAACCCTATATATTCCCTGTACAGTTTTCTTGACTGGTCTATACTATCTTGTTTTTCTATCATTAACTCTAGGTATTCTATCTTAAGTTATTCTAGAAAACGACTTTAGGACCCAGCTTTGTATTCTTCAAAGCTGGTCTATTGATCATTTATATCAGTATCTATGTAACTGGTAATCCAATCTAGTTTCTTTTGATTATCTGAGATCATTATAGTTTAGAACAGCTGTTCTATTATTCTAATAAAATTTCTAAGTATCCTAGACTATCCATCTCTTACTTAGATATGCTCAGGCTAAGAGACAAAGGCATATTCAATTTAGCAGTCATGTTTTGCTTGGAATAAGGTGTAGTAGCAGGTGTTAGTATAAAGTTGTGAGGACTTAGAGCTCAACCAAGGTAGTTGTTCAGGAAGAACTCAATAGAGTTTTTCATTGGATTTCCCTAGGTACTTATACAAATATTAGGTGGTCTATGCACCTATCTCCTGCAATCACATGACCCTTACTAAGAACTATCTATCTATATCTTACATACTCCTTCTTATACTATTTATATCTTTCCCATATTGTATTCTTGGATATTTTCTATCAAGTTAATAGACATGCAAGAAATAGTTTTCTTCTTTGGTTATCTCATAACAGTGGGTATTGCAAAGGCTAGGATAGGTAAATAAGATAAAGGTAATAAAGAGAGAAAATCAGAAAGAGCTTGTATCATCTCTAATGTAACTTCTTCTGGTGATTCTTTGGGAATCATGCATATACTTGATAATCTAAACCTTTCTAGGAAAATAGGTCTAGACCACTCTGCCAAAGTTTCTAGGAAAGGGTTTAGTTTAACATCTGAGAGAAATTCTAATACTAGCATCAGTAAGCTTAATAGTTCTAATAGCTTTAGTGTTGATTCTATCTGTACTCTCCTTCTGGCTGCAAATCTCACTTTTTTCTATAATATATATTCTAGGTTATCTACTGGTCCTACAAGTCTGGCTTGCTACAATGTAGAAGTTTAGCAACTTCTAGTTCTAGTTTCTGGTTGGTTTTTTGCTCTAAAAAGTAGTGTAAAATTAGGCATTTTTTAAAAATTAAAGAAAGTTTAAGTATGCAATTGATTAAGTGTAAAAGAAAGTGGAAATAGCAAAAAATCCCTTAAATCTGAAACTCCCTTTGTTGTGGGCTCCAGATAAAAGAATACAAAAGAGAATTGTGTACTAGGATAGACAATAAGGTATGGTACTAGTTCCCAATTGCATACTAAAGGTTTGAGAGGATAAAGTAGAAGTAGAGGATTAAAGAAAGGTATCAGAAGTTATATGCAGCTTTATGTAAGTTTTATAATTATTTGGTGTTAAACAAGTATAAAATTGTTCTAGATCTATATTATATACCCTTTCTAAGATGTTAACTTTTACATACCATAACAAAAGCTTCTCTGGAAAATACAGTTAGTTAATCTCTATAGACTCTCTACACTTAGTTGTTCCCTTGTCTACACCTCCAACACTGAACCTTATGGATGTGATGCAATCCAAGTATGCACTTAGCTGAGCTTTTCCAGCTTATTGTCCTCTCTGAAGCCTGTCTGAGTTGAGTTTGCAACTTGGTTCTAGATTGAGTCTTGGTATATTCTATGTTCTGTTTCTAATACTATACTGATTCCAAAAGTTGTCACTCAAGATATGCTATGTTAAACAATTCCAGAGGTAGTGGAGATAAAGACATATACTAAGATAAGTTTCTGTTGTCATTCTATTTACTCCTGAAACTATATATTAAATGATACAAATTATGGAGACTCAATAAAATAGAATAATAAAAGAAATTATTACTACTTTTGGTAGTATTTCAGTTTCCCTCTCATACTAAGTCCTCTAATTCCTAAGATAATGTATTCCTTTTTTAGAACCTTTCCATTAAAGATAACATATACTTGAAATGCCTTTCTTTCAGAATCTTCTCTTTTCTTCCTAGTTTATTTATTCTATCTCTTTTTAGACTTAGTCAGCCACCTACTACTCCATTAGGTATTTAATACATGTACTTGATATACTATGCCCTTTCAAGTGGCAACCCATATATTCTATCTAAAAATAGAGTGGTACTGATGAGATCAATACTTATTTATAAGTACTATCTCTGGTTCTAAGTTTGTTCTTTCTGACCTTCTAATATAAACTGGAGACTCTACTGCTATATCAAACTGTGGTTATTCACAAGTGATTCTAGATCACAGTTTTAGCAGAAATATCTCTTTAGCCTAGTACCAGCTTACTATTCTTGCCTCTTGAGTCTTAGTAGTGAGCTTTGTCTATCTTAAATATTACTTTAGACTGGTCATCAACCCTACTTTTGCCTGAGAACATATATATAATGGGTTCTAGAGTGAATTCTCTCTATGAATCCATTGGTATAAAGTGTAAGAGAACTGCACCAAAGTCCACTTCTAATATGCTAGTGGTAGTATACTGGAGTGACCCTGCAACTAATTAAATTCCAATTACCTTATATTTAATTAGTTGTCTACTTCTGTATTCCTATCTCTGATGTCTGAGATATTCTATAGTCAAGAGGACTTGTATATTTAGTATAGATTACTCTCTAGGAGCCTTATTCTATTTTCTGAGGTTTCTTCTAAAAGTGAGTTATAACACATTCTGAAGTTTATTTATATACTAAGGTTTCTTCTGGAGTTACTCTGCTCCAGTCACCCTTACAGTAGAATAGAATCTTCCAAATAAAGTCTCAAGCAAATGCAATAGACAGCTATCTACTAGCTATTCTTTCTTGCCTATCTCAACCCTCTCCACAACTCTATTCCTCAAGTATATCAGCACCAATGGAGAACTTTTAGGGCCTGATTAACATCCTGAGCTACCTCCAATACCACCTACAGAAGCTTACTGAGAAACAGAACATTTCCAAAAACAACATTAATACTACTCTTACTTCTCTGACAGCCCAGCTTCAGCAGCTTACCCAGCTGGTCTTGCACTTCTCCTTCATCCCAGTTGCAAATGCTCCTCTATCTCCAGTACCTTAGCCTTCATTTTTACTCTCTCTGATACTGGCCTTCTCTCATTTGTAGATATAGCCAAAGCTCCCTTCTCTACTAGACTTTAATAAAGAGTGGAATTACAGTTGAACATTCTTGAATTTCTGCACTCTCTATATGCAGTTGGCTCTAGAGCAGTTTGACTCAGACCAGAAGTAGATCTTTTGGGCCCTGATATTTTTCAAGAGCAGATATATAGCAAAATAGTCCAAAAACCTCTTCTGCTAGAAGATAGATATTACAAGTGTAGAGATGCAAACTATCTGGTAAAGGACTATCTTTACTAGATGGACGTAAGGCTGTTAACAGTAAAACAATGGGAGAAACTAATAAAAGATCTCTTGGCTTTAAAAAATGTAGTTTCCAAAGAAGAGAATCCTTCAGTAGAAGAGGATTTTGTATAATGCAGCTGGTAAATAGTATGCTCCAGTTGCCCCTAGTAAATAGGTTCTGTGTACTTGACATAGAAGAATTCAATACAAGTACATATAAATCTATAATTATATCCCCCTCTTCTTCTGCTATAATATCCATAACTTGGAGACCAAAATAGAAGAAAAGACTTCCAAAGCAACTTTCTATAAGTATATTGGATATATGCAGAGCCTCTCTGATCTTTGCTGTAGAGCTCTGTACCACTGACACTAGCAAAGTCCACTCCATTAAGACACTCCTAGACTGTAGAATGACTAAAAGTGTCATTAACAGGGACTTTGTCTGTAATAAAGAAATCAACATCTAGAGTATCTTATGTTCAATACCCATGTTCAACATAGATAGTACTCCCAATGAAACCAGACAAATCTCCAAAGTTGTAGATGTTGTTCTTTAGTATAATACTTGGAGTGGATGTTCTTTATAGTCTCCAGTCTAGGAAAACAAAACCTGATACTGGGATACCCTTGGCTTAAAGATCACAATCTAGAGGTCAACTAGCAGAAAGGCAAAGTACTGATGATCTGTTATCCATTCCAGTATAAAGGATGTCAAATAATATGGAAGGAACATACTATACAGAAAAGGTAGGAAGTTTGAGCCATAAGTATCTGTCAAAACAGAGAATTGCCTATGCTAGCAAAAGACACTGATAATGGAGAACTTTCAATCAGGACCAATAGATATAACTAAGAGCTTGGAGACAGACTGTTTATAACATAGTTACTACCAAGCCCCCTTGCCAAGGAGCTCCAAGCTGCCACCACTGCCTCTCAGCATCTAGCAAAAGAAGCCTGTCACAGTGTAGAAGCCTAAGCCATTCATGGTCTACTATCTAACTATGTCTAGGGATTTAAAGCAGTGTTTGTTAAGAAAAACTTTGATACCCTTCCAGAGCACTGCCATTAGAACCATACCATTGAACTCCTCCTGGACTCAGAACCCAAGTCTTCTAAGGTATATTCTTTATCCCTAGTAAAACAAAGAAAACTTGATGTCTTCCTAGAAGAGAACCTGCAGACCAGACATATCAGACTATTCAAGTTCTCTATAGTGGCTCCAGTATTTTTTATCAAGAAAAAGAATAGCTCCTTCTGTTTGGTCCAAGACTACTGAGTGCTTAACTCTGTGACCGTTGAAAAGGGCAAAAGAGACTATTAGCCTAGCACAAGCTAAATATATAGTACTAGGTCCTAATCACATACTAAAGAGTTTGTGGAAATAAATCAAGAATAAAGGTATTAAAAAGATGATATAGAAACTTAGTGCAGTAAAGTAAAGTAAAATTGTTCAAAAAGAGTGTCAGCTTGATCTAAATTTACCTCGCATAGTATGTTTAAGATACCAACCTTTACGCACCATAACAAGCTCACTATTAAGGTAGTTAGTAAACTACTCCTGGATCTTACCACACTTAACCAAGCCCTTATCTACACTCTCAACACTAAACCTTATAGATGTGATACAATCTGAGTCAATGGCTAGCCAGGCTTTTCAAGCCTACTACCTTAAAGAAGGTTGTCCAAGCAACTGCTATGTCTTGTCTTCAGAAAGAGTAAAAGTATAGAGTAAATTCATCTTAACTACCCAACTACTTCACTTAGAACTCATACAAGTACTAGAAGACAACTCTAGAGCCCTTGAGATGGCATTAGGTATCAAGATTGCATGTCCTCTTTCACTAGCTCCCTGAGTATTATATTAAAATTACAAATTGATGAGACTCAATAAAAAAAATAAATAGAAAAGGAAAATGCTTCTTCTTCCAGCCTCTCTCACTTCTTTCCTTCACAACTACACTATGTAGATATGTCCAATATTGTCTTCCATTCTACTATACCAGTCTGTTACCACTATGTGCTTCTGCTCTATTTCTATACTACCACTTTCTATTAACATCTCCTAACATCCCAACTGGCTACTTTCTATCTGAGTATGGTCTAAAAACTGGCTTTAACATATGTGAGTGTTCAAGCTTACAATATCATTGTGTATCATATTTGCTTCTTGGTTGAGTCCAGCAGTGATGAAATTACAAGTCATTGATAGACTTTTGACTTGTTACTATGGCATCATATTTGTCTAAGTCTGTTCTAGATTGAAAGTCTATAGTATTCCAAAGGTGTTCCAGAGTTTCTGAGTTCTAGAATATCAACATTAATAGTCTGTCTCTAAAACCTGATGCTAGCTCATTAGTCTTGTCTTCTGAGGTATATGCTATTAAGCAAGTGACAGCTTGGTAACTGTCTGGTAGAAGTGACCTTTGGTAGTCTTTTATACATCTAAGGGCTTGTAGGAGGTTTTTAGAATGAACTTAGATACTAAATTTAGAGGTATAAAATGTATTCTATATTATATTTCTATAGAAAATTCATTGGTAGTATAATACCATATTAAAAGATTTGTAGATAGACTTAGCCTTTACACAGGAAGTATACAATTTTGTATTTCTGAGAATTGTTTGGCAAATATCATTAGACTAGAAGAAGGACTTACAGTAAATTTTGTGGAATACACAGGATTCTATAATCTACATATCATTCACATAGACTGCTACTATCCATGGCTAGAATCCCCAGTACTCTTGCTTGCTTCTTTCTCTTCTGATGCTCTACCAATATTTTTCTAGGAAGGTGTTGGACACATTGCCCTTTTGTTGGAAGTAGTAGATCAATGAAATTTATATCTTTGTCAAAGGGCGAAATCAAAGCTTTTGGAGAATATTTTCTCAACTAGTTACCATGCCTGGTTTTCTTTACTCTGGCTTGTCAATTTGACTCTTGGAGGTAGGTATCATCCTTCTGTTTTTGTTTTTTCTATACCTTTTCTTCCTCCATAGCTTTTCTTTTCTTTTCTTCTTCTTTCTTCTTTTTTCTTCCTCTGCTCTACCTCTTGCACTTTTTTTTTTGCTTGTCTCTCTACAGTCTTCTTCTGTTCCTGAGCCTCTAATTCCTTACAATGTTTTAATTTTGTTTTTTTGTATTCCTCATCAGAGAAAATAGTCAGGTTGAAGATGTTTTGTGCAGAATTGGCAGACATAGTAATAGTTGGAAATCAAGAGAAAAAAAATTTTGTGAAGTTCTTTTGATCCTTGAATCAGATGATATTTATATTGCTTATCTATTAAAAGCTTTAAGAGCTCAGCCTTAAGAAGGAGATACTGTTATATACTGGAAAATTCAGTATAAATTAATATTTATATTCACATTTATTATTATTATTTATCTTCTATAGGAGTATTACATTTCAGACTAGAAGTATTGTGTTTTAGACTGTCTTCTTCTTACTCTACTTATAGTATATATATAGAGTAGATATATGGTAGCAATCTAGTTTGTAGATTAAAGTTCTAAAGTTTTAAACCATTTTCTTCTATATTTCTGTAGTGTTCTCTGCTATATAACTCCTTACTCCTGAATTTACTTCTCTCTTGGATAATAGTCTATTACTCCAAAATAAATAACTATACACATGACAGGAGATCAAGGCATAGTACATGAACTGAGACCAAGATTGTTCTACTTCTGTATTGTCATTGCATTCCCTCCAGACCAGCTATAAAACTATGGGACTGAAGAGCAACATATATTATTTTACCTAGTAGTATATTCTACTCTTTGACTCCACTCATTGTATTATTTTCTAGAATCCAGAGTACATACTTATAGTATACTATAGCCTTCCTGTGCTGCTATCCCCTTCCCACTTGACAACCACACTCCATGTATTTAAGAACTATATGTCTGAGAATAAACCTTAGACTTAACAATATCTTTTGTTACTTGTCTAACTTTGCTTTTTTGAGTCTTTTGGTTACCAAATCAGCAAATTACAAATCAGTAAGTGGCTATTTGTAATATATAAGTCATCCCAACTATAATAAGGAGCTATAAATAGAATAGATATGGACTGGAGTTGAACCAGTAGCTGATGGACAGCTTGTAGTTTAAATAAGAACAAATAGCATACTTATATATATAGTACACTGCAATTGAGCAAGAATTCTATTGAGTTTTCTTCCAACTCTGAAGTACTACCTTGAATTAACCCCTAACTTAAGGTTCTTGAGTCAGCTGCTAACAGGATAGTTTGTCTCTGAGAAACTAGATGTTAGCTCATTATTTTTGCCTCCCAAGATATATGCTGTTCTAGCATATGACAACTTGATAGTTGCTTAGTAGAAATATCTATTCTTGGTTTACATCTGGGGCTTATAGAAGAGTTTCTAGAGTGAATTCAAATAGTGAATCTTGTTACAACCTTAAGAAGTAACTCAGGTTGCAATACTTAATAAAGACTTGAGGATAAGTTAGAGAATAAAAGAGAAGGGAATGATACAATTAGTAAAGTATAGAAAATACAGATAGGTGTCTACTGCTATATATATCTATGTACTATGAAGTAGGGGTAAAGAGAGTATATAGTAGACATGAGGTCTGCTGAGTAAAGAATATACTCCAACAATGAGGTGCTGACTGAGCTACTGTACAAATAGAGAAATATTAATAAAAGAAGTAAGACATGCCTAAGCCCTATAAAGAACTTTTATATAATATGAGGTTAATCATAACAATACCTTTATCTCAGGGTTCTTATCCTTATGAACCTTCTTATCACAAATGGCCACTTATTGATTTGTGATTGGTTAATTTAATAATCAAAGTGCTCAAAAAAGCAAAGTTAGATAAGCAGCAAAAGATATTGTTAAGTCTGAGGTTTATCCTTAGACATACAGTTCTTAAATATATAATTGTGGTAGTTTGTACACCAGAACAGCCTACCATATAATCACTACCTATTGTTCTACATATAAAAGTGCTATTGTTCTTGAAATAGAGATAACCTAACTGTCTTAGAGCAGTCCTTTGTTCTATTCAAGGACAGATGATAATCTATAGGTAAAGATCAGTATTATATGCAAATATTGAGGATCTTGTATCTCCATGGAATCTTATTGTCTTGGGATCTATTTATAACCAAAAGAAGCACATTAAAGAGAGCTTTATGATAGTTATTGAAGCAAACAATTACATTAAGCAGTTCCTGAGATATCAGCAATTTAGTGTCTGGTGACTTGGTGATCACTAACTGATCTGCTAATAACTCAGTGAATACCAATTTCTTTGAGATGTTTTTGGTACCGTTTGAAAGGTCTTCTTAAGGGCTTTTAGTGGCCATTTAGATTATTGAAATCAGTCAAGTATTCCTAGAGTTATGGTCCAAGTAAAGTTTATGACACTTCTATAACCTTTCTTTTCCCATGGTATAAATAGCTACTGATTTCTTCTAAGGTCCTATAATGTAATTATTGTCTGGTGTTTCTGCAATAAACTATGGCTCATGTGGTGGTTCTCTAGCATATAATAATATCTTGAATTCCCGTTATACTGTTTCTGAATTTTGCTTGAATTTGAGTAACCCCTTTATGATCCCATTCCAGTATTGAGAACTGTTTTCACCATTTCTATTGATGGTATGATATCCTGTAGGTAGTATGAAGCAAATAACTTGTGCTGGTGCTTTGAATTGTTTTAGGAATGTAATAAGGTGATTAACTTCTTCTATTAGTCACATGTAGTGAACTTTGGGTTCTAAGTTTGTTGGTTCATTATCATCTGACAATATAGTTGAGAATTTGTTATCAGATGATAGTAGAATAGAGCATATAAGTATGACTTTTTCTTCTTCTATTATAGTATCTTCTAAATGTCTTATAGATTTAACTTATAGAGGGATTGGAAATTGATTAGTATTGGCATATGACTCTTGTAATTTGTAGATGTAGTTATTGATTACTGAGTTTCTATAACCTTGGCATACTGTAAGTTCATTGACTAAGTTGTATTGGATAGTATGGAATTGTTGGGGTAATGCATTATATAAAACGAGTCTGAGTATTTTAGCTATTTCATAGAATTGAGTGGTGATATTTGTGCGATATCCTTCTTCTGCAATTAGTGTATCTGTTTTTGCATCTACCATGGTATTATTGATAATGTCAGCCATTCTGATTAATTCTTCAGTTTTTTCTTTAAGTTCTACCATAGCTTCAATAGCTTGAATGATATGGTCTATTTTATGTTGAGTTTGATCTTTAGCTCTTTCTTTTATAGGTTTTGTCTTAAAAACTTTATCCAATAGTCTTGAATTGCCTCTTTTGTATATAATAAGTTTGCTTCTTTTATTTATTGATCATACTTGTTTCTATAACCTTTCCAGTAGATTAGAAATTGTATTCCTCTTTCTTTTTTGTGATGTTCCCTGATTTCTTCAACCTTGTATTCTTCTTCTTTATTAATAATGTCACAAACTTTATTCAGACCATAACTCCAGAAATACTTGATCAATTTCAATGATCTAAATGGCTACTGAAAGCCCTTAAAAATACCTTTCAAATGGTACCAAAAACATCTCAAGGCAATTGGTATTCACTGAGTTATTAGTAGATCAGTTGGCAATCACCAAGTCACCAAACACTAAATTGCTGATATCTCAGGAACTGCTTAACATAATTGTTTGCTTCAATGACTATCGTGAAGCTCTCTTTAATATGCTTCTTTTGGTTATAAATAGATCCCAAGATGATAAGATCCCATGGAGATACAAGATCCTCAATATTTGCATATAATACTGATCTTTACCTATAGATTATTATCTGTCCTTGAATAAAACAAAGGACTGCTCTAAGATGGTTAGGTTATCTCTATTTCAAGAACAATAGTACTCCTATATGTAGAACAATAGGTAGTGATCATGTGGTAGACTGTTCTAGTGTACAGACTACCACAATTATATATTTAAGAACTGTATGTCTAAGGATAAACCTCAGACTTAACAATATTTTTTGCTACTTATCTAACTTTGCTTTTTTGAACACTTTGATTATCAAATTAACCAATCACAAATCAGTAAGTGGCCATTTGTGATAGTACTGTCATAGTTGTACTATGGACTAGTAGTTAGTTATATACTGTATAGTTTACTACTACACCAAAAGAGTAACATTAGCAAGGCTACTTGCTAATGAGGGTCCAGCTATTTATGTAGTTCTTTGAACAGGTATTTTGTTATACCTCTATGTCACTATTTAGTAGTTACTTTTTTGTGACAGATAATATCAGGTAGGAATACTAGTTCTTTGTATTGACTTGTAAATTTCACCTTTTTGTATTGTGTAAGTAGGTCCTCATTGAAAATGTTGTGTATGGCCTATCCTTCTAGAAGTTCCAATCTATATGCTTCTTGTCCAATTTCCTTTATGATTGTAAAGGGTCCATATCTTTTTTGGTCTAGCTTCTTTGAGAATCTAGTTGACTGGATATTTTTGGCTTCTAGCCATACTTGTTCTCTTTTTTTGAGTTCCTGTGATTGTTTTCTTTTCCTATCATATTGTTTCTTTATGGTTTCCTTTGTTCTTTCTATTGATATTTTTGCTTCTTCTCATGTTTTCTTTATGTTGTTTAAGAATTCTTCTAGATTTGGTATTTCCATGTTTATAGTTAGGTTCCCTTTCTATGGATGTCTTCTATATTAGATAGAATAGAGTGTAGTTTATTGCTACATATTCTTTATCATTGTATTGGAACTCTGCTATTGCTAACTATTTTGTCCAATTGTCTTGTCAATAATTGATATAATGTCATAGGAATGTTTCCATCTCTTGATTTATTCTTTCAGTTTGTCTATCTGATTGAGGGTGATATGCCATTGACATGGCTCTTTTGATTTCTAGAGCTTTGCAAAGTTCTCCCATAAATGTAGATGCAAATTAAGATCCTCTGTTATTGATAATCTTTTTTGGTATACTATACAGTTTCCATATGTTATCCCAATATATTCTTGCTACTTCTGCTGAAGAAATTGAAGTTATAGTAGCTATGAGTCTAATTATCTTTGAAAAGTAATCAACAATAACTGAAATAGTGTTCTTGTTTTCTGATTTTAGCAGGGGTCCTACAATATCAATTGTAATTTCTTTCCATAGTACCTGTGATATGAATAAGGGGTGTAAAGGTACTACTTTCTTCATGTGTTGGATTTTGTTTTGTTGGTATTCTTGACATCCTTGGATATATCTTTATATATCATTGCAAATTCCTGGCTACCAATAGTTTCTTTTAATTAGTTCTATCATCCATTGTTGTCCTGGATGTCCTATATCTGGTGGGTTGTAATTGTCCTTGAGAATTTCTTCATAAACTTATTGATTTCTGGGTATATAGATTTTCTCATCTATATAAATGATCCTATCTTCTTCTTATATCTGTTTATTTTTCTTTTTTAATTCTTTTATTACCTCTTTTTCTCTTGTTTGTAGTTTCTTTATGTGTTCTTTTAGTTCTCCTCTATAAGGGCAATATCAGACAGAAGACTGGAGGTTACACCAGAAAACTAAATAAGAATCCTAGAAGCTAGAGTGATATTTGAGTAAGGGTAAATCTACTAATACAGACTTCTATATATACTACAAGAGATAGTCTGTGCACAGTCACATGAGCTACAGTCCAATAATAGCACTTCCTAATTAGGGTAACTAAAATAATTGTGATGGCATATAGATAAAGAGGTAAGAAAGTAGATGAATATGTATTATAAAATATAATCTATTAGATAGATTATGAATCAGACACTTAGCTAAGCCTTATCCTAAGGTAACCATTGTCCTCTTACATTCTCTATTAACTTCAAAGTATCCAGTTCTAAGCAGTACTATTGGTGTTTCTATTATTGTTCTTTATAACTATAGATCTTCTTTTAGCATTTATATGTTCTGGTTGTCATCTTTGGTGTCCACTTTTTCTTGTCTTGAAAGTATGTTTGCTTTCATGTTTGTTTTTCCTAGAATATGCTGTAATATAAAGTTATAGTCTTGTAGTTTCAAATACCATCTTATTTATTGTCTATTAAACTTGTATGGTTCTCTGAAGTATTTGAGATTTTTGTGGTCTGTCCATACTTCAAATTTCTCAACTGCATCTAGTAGGTATTATTGCCATTGATCCAGAGCTTCAACTATAGCCAGTAGTTCCTCGTCATATATTTTGTAGTTTCTTTCTGTAGCTAATATTATTCTTGATAGAAAAGCAATAGGTTTCCATTTTCCTTCTTGTTCTTGAGATAGTACTCCTCCAATTGCATGTCCTGATATGTCTACTTCTACTCTAAATCTTTCTTTTTTTTTTGGATAAAGCCAGTACTGGTTGCATTGTAATTTGTTTCTTGAGTTCATTAAATGCTTTTTGTTCTTTATCTTTTTATTTCCATTCTCCTTTTTCTTTTAGTTGGTTGAGTGGTAATGCAATGTGACTGAAGTCTTTGATGAATCACTGATAGAAGTTTGCAAATCCTAGAAAACTTTTAACTTCTTTGACCTTTGTTGGTGTTTTCTATTCTTTGACTGCTTTAACTTTTTCTTTTTCCATTTAAACTTCTCCATTTCCTACTTGTACTCCTAGTATAGGTATTTCTGTGGTGTCAAAGTTGCATTTTGATCTTTTGAAATATAAATTATGCTTCTCTGCTATTTTTAGAAACTTAATTGTTCATTCTTCCAATTTCTTTCTTGTTTTTCCTGGGACTATGAAGCCATTCATGTAATTTGCTAGGCTTCCTTTATATAATAGTTCTTGGAATATACTTGT
>Ga0154004_1000154_pt1 | contig 17524 bp, 15 predicted proteins | sample TSFL088MetaG_FD_104727 | JGI IMG/M metagenome (GOLD analysis project Ga0154004, IMG submission 104727) | Attine ant fungus gardens microbial communities from Florida, USA - TSFL088 MetaG | ecosystem: Host-associated > Fungi > Mycelium > Unclassified | place: USA: Florida, Lake Talquin State... | reverse complement strand
TACAGAAAGGGCTTGAACTTGGCCGGAACATGAAAACCAATCTGGCAACAGACAAGCAGGCCCAGAAAGTTCTTTTTGGCCAGAAGGCCCGTTAAAACAGCAGGGCTGGATGTATAAAACGATAATGATAAAATCCCACCGGTTTTGCATAAAATACACAACTGGCTTGAGGAAACTTGAAAAAGAAACTTTCCGGCTGCAAAAACTCAACCCAAATCCGCTGAAACTGCCGGTCAGGGCTGATGATACCGACAAGGCAATTCGCCGGATGAAAATGAGAAAGCCCCCCGGCGTCCCGTTATAAGCAAATCCGGAGGAAACAAAGTGCAGGCCTATGGAAACTGAACACAAAATTAATTATTTAATTACAAGACGTTCGCGCGTTCCCGCTTCTGTTTACGGCTCTGATCAGGCCACATTGCTCCGACGCCAAATGTGCCATCAGGCTATAAAATACTCTATGGGAACAATACATCACGCATAAACACACCGATATTGTCATCATGATCCATAAGTGCCCGGCGGGTAAGATGACACTGCCAGGCTTGCCGGCTGCTCTTGCCAATTTCAAAAAGATTATAACCGGCAGGAGGCTTATGGCAGCCATAAGCCTGAGAGGCTGATGGAACCCCGACCACAGGAACCCGACCACGCTTGCCTGATATGAAGGACAGCGTCGGCAGATGAGTATGGCCATGCAGAACAAGCTCCGCCCCATAAACTGAAATAACCTTCTGAAACCGCCCGATACCCCACAAGCGCCTGTTCCAGCCTGTTGCATGATAAAATGGCGGATGATGAATTATAATAACGCGAAAAAGGCCACGTTCCTCTGCCTGCTGCAACAGCACGCCCATATCCCGTGCCTGCCGGGTACTAAAATAGCCAGCAGCAGAAAAAGGCGGCGTGGCAACGGCCGAAGAAGTACCGATGATTGCAACCTGATCACGGACACGCATATAAGGAAAAAAGGCTTTCGTCCCGGCTTCATCACCTTTGATCCACGGGGAAAATATCCGGCAGGCCGTCTCAAAAGCACCTGGAACATAAGCATCATGATTGCCGAACACCAGGGAGATATCATCCACCGGACCAAGCTTTGCTATCCGCTGCCGCGCCTGCGCAAATTCAGCATCCAGCGACAGGTTGACAATATCCCCGGAAATAACAATGTGATCTGGTTTCTGTCGCCGCAAATCACGAACCAGCACATCAAAAATGCCTTTTTCCATCTCATCCTTGCGGTTAAGTTTCCAGTTCAGATAACCGGTCATACGCTTACCCATCAACTCCCGCCATGATGGCTGTGGCAATGGCGAGAAATGAATATCGGAAATATGAGCAAGTCGAAACATAGTGTGCGCTTTACGTACTTTCTGAATTTGCAACCTGAAAACAACTCCACTACCCCGCACAGCGAAACTTGCCCGGCATTCCAGAACGGTTCACATTTCAGAAAAACGCGCAAAACCATTCTCATCCTTTGTCATATTGCAATCTTTATCTGAAAACCATTTCACACTTTTCAGAGACTGCTCCCAAGCCATAACTGAATTGTGCTGTATCCGTATTTTGTTAAACAATCAGAAAACCGGCTTTTCCACAAAAAGAAAACCGGACAGGAAAAAGGACGCTCACCTGAGCGTCCTTCCCCACACAGACCCTCCCCTCCGGCCTGCATGCTTCCCTCCATATCAGAAACGATACGTAATACCGGCGCCAATCAGCCACGGATCAAGTTTGGCTTTACCACTGATAAGCTTGCCATCAAGCATGGCATCAAAATCAGGGCGCAGATACAGTTTTTTGATATCAAAATTCAAACCCAGATGCCTGTCAAGCATATAGTCAAAGCCGACCTGAACAGCTCCCCCCCACGTATTACCGATATTCAGCCCATGGATCCGTCCCGTTTCCATCGGGCGCCGATTGCCCCTTTCATTATAAAAGATTGTATAATTCACCCCGGCGCCTATATAAGGTTTGAATCTGCCATAATCCGTAAAATGATACTGCAAGGTCAATGTAGGCGGCAAAAACCACGCCCGGCCAATATTGCCGAAACTGTCAAGTGAACCGGCGCCATTGATATATGAATAGCTTGTAGCAAGGATAAGTTCAGCCGCCAGATTATCCGTTATATAATAGGTAATATCAACTTCCGGAACCATTGTCTTCGAAAATTCGAGACCAGAATCGGCAATACCATAAATTTTCCCGTCATCGCGCGGCATAACGCCAAGCGCACGCACACGAATTTGCCATGGGCTTTGTTCCTGCGTTGCAGTAACAGAAGCACCATACCTGGAAATATCCGCCGCTGAAACAGGCCGGATACTGAATAAAAAGGCCGCTGTAACCGCAACCGCACCATAACTGATCCACTTTTTCATAGATTACTCTCCTGAACACAGAAAATTCTGTGTCATTTTCAACCGCAAAATACAAAAAATTGCTACTGATTATCCTTGTTTTCGCCTAAATATTGCCATTTTTTAATGAACCATGTTGCAAAATTATCTCATTTTAAACTTTTAAGATGCAAAACAAAGAAAAAACACGTAAAAAGTACATAAAGAAAAGGCAAATATTTTTAAGCCTCCTGCGTAATTGAAAGGATTTACGCCGAACCGGTTTGATGTTAGGGGCAATCAGTTTCAGACAGCATACAAGTTTCGGGAAATTTCTGTGCAAGGTTTGATGGTCATCATCCGATGACAGAAACTGGCAGTTCGTCTTCAACAAAGTGATAACTGCGGGATTTGTCTGTCATCTTCTCCCGGGTTTTCTTATGACATTTGCAGACATCATTTATACGCATGAGCTTGCCGCCCATAATGCTGACATTGAAAACCTGCATGCCACGGCCTTCGGCCCTGCCCGCTATACGCGGGCGGTCTTTTTTGTCCGTCAGGACGGCCCCCATGACCTATCGCTTTCTTTTGTCGCAATTGCAAATGAAAATATCATCGGTTCCATACGCATGACACCGATTGCCATAGGCTCGGCCAGGGCCCTTCTGCTCGGGCCGATTGTTGTCTGCCCTGACTACAGAAACGCCGGGGTCGGCAGTAAAATGATGAATACGGCGCTAAACGCTGCTCAAAAGGCCAGGCACCAGCTTATTATCCTTGTCGGGGATAAATCCTATTACCGCCGCTTTGACTTTAAAGGCATCCCTGCCGGCAAAATTGTCATGCCAGCTCCCGTCAATCCCGACCGCCTGCTTGCACGCGAACTTGCCGAAGGGGCCTTGCAACCGGCAACCGGCATTGTACGCCACATCAATTGTGTCAGGCAACCGCATTAAAAGGCGTAAAAAAACAACATCGTCCTGTTTTACCGGCATACACAAAAGCAGACCCGGAAGTCTGTGTTTTCATCCCGGCCAGTCAATGTACATGTTTACGGCATGACACATTTTAAAAATCAGGATAATGTGCACATGGAAAAATATGATGCCCGTCCGGACTCAGCCAAAAGATTAAAATCAGCAAGAATCTTTCGCGGCTTTAAAAATGCAAAGAAAGCCGCATTGTATTTTGGACGGATATATGAAACATACAGGCAGCGCGGCAAAAATGCCGGCATATTATTGCTGCCGGCAAGATCCCGGCTGCCATTCCCTGTAAAAATCCGAGCACAAAACCACGCAGATCGCGCTCAGCCTCGGCAGCATCCATATTTTCACCGGCACCCCTTGAAACCTGCACAAGACTCAGCGTTTCACAGTACCTGGCCGCAAAACCCCGGCCCCGGCGTATCTGGAAATATATATACCGGTCATTTTCAGAACACCATGTGTTCCCGACCCCCTGGCATGCACAATCCCCCCAGGAACAACTTACAGTTTTGACGCGCCGGTTTTCTGACAAGCTGATAACCCTGCATCAAAAGTGCATCGTGGAAGGCCAGAGCCGTATATCAGAAACCGGAGCACCCGGTGCCGGCGCCACCGTCAGTATGCCGCCTTTTAAAGCTGAGCGGCCCGGTTTCGCCTGTTCCATTATTCATATATTTCCTCACAAAATCCGTATATATTGTTCTGAAAACAGATGATATTAATAAAACAGAGCAACCCGGCCCGGATAACAAAGCGTTTCCAGCCATATTTTTATAAATTTCCGATAAGAAAAATTATCAATACCCCCGACCTCAACCGGATGGCCGGCAAATTCTGCCATTTTACCGCTTCCGATGAAAAATACCCGGCACTATTGACCTGAATTTTTGTTCCACCACATTACCTTATCCGTTTCGGCCGGTTAATCAAAACAGATCAGACAGTGTGTCAAGACTTGCACGTTTCATCAAAAGGGTTCAATCAAAAACAGAAAATTCCAAGGATTCGAGCAAAGAAAGTGGCACTATGGCACGCGATACAATGGATGATACCAGAATCTACGGCAAAGAAACCCTGATTGATTATCTGGCCGAAGGGTGCAAACCGGCCAATGAATGGCGTATTGGCACCGAACATGAAAAATTTCCATTCTACACTGATGGCAACCGGCCTGTTTCTTATGGTGGCGACAAAGGCATCCGTACCTTGCTTGAGAGTATGCAGGCAATACTGGGCTGGGAGGCAATTTTCGATGAAGGCAACATTATCGGTCTTGTTGAACCGACGGGACAGGGCGCCATTTCGCTTGAGCCGGGCGGCCAGTTTGAACTGTCAGGCGCACCACTTTCAACCGTTCATCAGACCTGCCGCGAAGTTAATGCCCATCTCGCGCAGGTTCATCAAATTGCCGAACCGCTGGGGATCGGCTTCCTGGGACTTGGCGCCAGTCCTGCATGGACACTGGCTGAAATACCAGCCATGCCCAAATCCCGCTATAAAATCATGGCGGATTATATGCCGAAGGTCGGCAGCAATGGCCTTGACATGATGTACAAAACATCAACCATTCAGGTGAACCTCGACTTTTCATCTGAAACGGATATGCGGCGCAAGATGCAGTTTTCCATGAAACTGCAACCGGTAGCAACAGCACTTTTTGCTTCCTCGCCCTTTACTGAAGGCAAACCCAACGGCTTCCTTTCCTGGCGCTCTGAAATCTGGCGTGATACTGATAATAACCGCGCCGGCATTTTGCCTTTCGTCTTTTCTCCGCAATTCGGTTTTGCAGATTATGTTGAATGGGCGCTTGATATTCCAATGTATTTTGTGTTGCGCGATGGTCATTATCACAATGCAACAGATGTCACTTTCCGTCAGTTTATGAACGGCGCTCTGAAAGACAGGGTGCCGGACAGCCATCCGATAATCAGCGACTGGATAAACCATCTCTCAACGCTTTTTCCTGAAGTCAGGCTGAAACAGTTTCTTGAAATGCGTGGTAGTGACGGCGGTCCCTGGCGGCGTATCTGTGCACTTCCGGCCTATTGGGTCGGGTTGCTCTATGATGAAGAGGCACTTGCTGAAACGGAAGCACTGGTACAGGACTGGACAGCAGCAGAAGTGCAGGAAATGCGCGATCGCGTTCCCACACTTGCCTTGAAAACACCTTTTCGCAATACGACTCTTACAGAGCTTGCACGCGAAACGCTGAAAATTGCCCGCAAAGGGCTGAAAAACCGTCGCCGGTTGAATAATATGGGCAATGATGAAACACTTTTTCTTGATTCACTTGAGGAAATTGTTGTCGGTGGTAAAACAGAGGCTGAGAAAATGCTTTCTGAATATCACAGCATTTGGGGCAGTTCTGTTGAACCGGCATTTTTTGAATATGCTTATTGAAACGCTGGAATAATTTCCGTGTCGATTAACGAATCGAAACGGACAGGACACCGCGGCAGTAAAAACGGATTTCCGATGACAGATCTGGTCGAATTGGCAGATAAAAAGTCCAATGTTATTGAATTCACCGTATCGGAACTTTCAGGTGCGTTGAAAAAAACGGTTGAGGATGCCTTTGGAAATGTGCGGGTGCGTGGTGAAATTTCGGGCTATCGCGGGCCTCACGCATCGGGGCATGCCTACTTCACCCTGAAAGACGACAAGGCCAGGCTTGAAGCAGTTATCTGGCGCAGTGTTATGGGCAGGCTCAGGTTCAAGCCCGAAGAAGGTATGGAAATAATCGCTGCCGGCAAGCTGACCACTTATGCCGGCTCTTCCAGATACCAGCTTGTGATAGAAGCATTCGAGCCGGCAGGGGCCGGTGCTCTGACAGCTCTTCTGGAAGAGCGCAGGAAGAGGCTGGCGGCCGAGGGATTGTTTGATGACTCACGCAAGCAGCGTCTACCTTTTATGCCCGGGGTGATCGGCGTTGTCACCTCACCGACCGGCGCGGTTATCCGCGATATTATCCACCGCATCTCCGATCGTTTCCCACTGCATATTCTGGTCTGGCCAGTACGTGTGCAGGGAGAAACAAGCGGGGCGGAAGTTGCCGCTGCCATTACCGGTTTTAATAATCTTGCCAGAGGCGGAGCAGTTCCGCGCCCTGATCTTGTTATTGTTGCCCGTGGGGGCGGCAGCCTTGAGGATTTGTGGGGTTTTAATGATGAAGCTGTTGTTCGCGCCGTTGCCGATTCGGATATTCCCGTGATTTCAGCAGTTGGCCATGAAACAGACTGGACATTGATTGATTATGCCGCTGACAGACGCGCGCCAACGCCGACGGGAGCGGCAGAAATGGCTGTGCCAGTCAGGGTTGAACTGGAGGCAGCCCTTTCTTCGCTCAATGCACGGCTTGAAGCCGGTCTTCTCCGTCTGTTTGACTTTTTCCGCCAGCGCCTGTCAGGCCTGGCGCGCGGACTTCCATCCACTGATCAACTGCTTGCCCTGTCGCGCCAGCGCTATGATGAAGCTGCCAGCCGCCTGATCCGGACGCTCATCACCAGCCTGAACCACAAAAAAAACCATTTCAACGGCCTGGCCCGCCAGTTTTCGCCTTTTATGATCCTGCGCCCCTTGCAGGAAAAACGCCGCAACTGGACACTCCATGCCGGGCGGCTGCCGCAGGCACTGGTTTCAAACCTTGCCCGACAGCGGCATGATTACGAAACTTTCGCCCGCCGTTTCACAGTTGCACCGCTGGTGCGGCTCGCCTTTCACAGCAAACAAACGCTCACGTCACTCTCGCATCGTGCAGCAGTAGCTTTTCAAAGAATTTACGAGCACAGACAACAACGTTTTAAAGAACTTTGCCGGCTGATGAAAACACTTTCCTATGAAAATACCCTTGAACGCGGCTTTACCATTGTTTTCAATTCACAGAAAGAACCGGTAAAAAGAGCATGCGATATCACGAAAGGTGAAAGACTTATCCTGCATTTTGCTGACGGGAAGACAGGCGTAACAGCCGATGCGGAACAAACTCCACCTGCTACCAATACACCCAGCCCACGTAAGAACAACCAGAGTAACAGCAATCAGGGAACACTATTCTAAAATGTGCAACAGTGGACTTATTAAGGGGGAAGACGGCAATATCCGCTGTTTCTGGGCAGGCACAGACCCGCTTTATCTGCGCTATCATGATGAGGAATGGGGAATTCCTGTCAGCGATGATATCCGGTTGTTTGAAAAAATCTGTCTTGAGGGTTTCCAGACCGGGTTATCCTGGCTGACCATATTGCGCAAACGTGAAAATTTCCGCGCGGCCTTCAATGACTTTGATTTCAGCAAGATCGTCCATTACAATGAAAGGGATATCGAGCGGCTGATGAATGACAAGGGCATTGTCCGCCATCGCGGTAAAATCGTCTCTGTTATCAACAATGCCAGACAAGCTATTAAACTTGTTCAGGAAAAAAGCTCGCTTGCTGCCTATTTCCGGTCATTTGAGCCGCCACAGGCAGAGCGTTTCCAAACAGTTGATTTTGCAACATTGAAAGCCAACCCGACCACAGAAGCTTCCAGACGTTTATCCGGAGATATGAAGAGGCGCGGCTGGACCTTTGTCGGGCCGACAACTGTTTACGCCTTCATGCAGGCTACAGGCATGGTCAACGATCATATTGAAGGATGTTACTGCTATTGCAAAATCAAAGCGGTGCAGGAGGTTTTTATCCCTCCCCGGTAAAATATTTTACAACTGGTGACAGCAGAGCTATAAAATTTTTCACTGTATGTTCTATAGTATTTAAATGATATTGCAGAAATATAAAACATTCCGGCCAACAGTAACCGGATTTTTCCTCCCGGCATTTGCAGAAAATGAAAATTCCAACTTATGAAAAATGATCAAAAAGAAAAATCAGGTTAATTTTATATAAAATAATTTATTATTTTTCCATGTTATTTCTATTTATATTTTCAACCGCAGATAAATTATATAATTGTTTATGATAAGACCTGATAAGGCATCGGAAATCTATTCTTCCTTATGTTGATACAATAATTATAAATACGGGAGCAGTACTTTCAAAAGAACGCATTGATATCCCGGCTCTGTTACCATCCCGGGAGCAGGTTCCTGCAAGATTCCTGTACTGTCAGGCTATATAACCGGCGCCCTTGTCCAGATACCATTTTTCAATCTCGCCTTCCGTGGAGGTTTCAGGCCAAAGCTCTTGGCGGCACAGACATTTCATGGCTCGTCAGTCTGGCTGTAACAGCGGTATTTTATTATATTCGGGCGAAAAACACCCGAAACACACCAGAGCAGATGATTGTACCGGAAGCAAAAACATAAATACGTTTGCAGCATCGTTGCATGGAGAATAAAGGTTTCCAACGACAAAGGAGGAGGAGAATGACAGATAATGACAGACTGAAAAAAGGCCTGAGTCGAAGGCATATCATGTTTATCGCACTTGGCTCAGCCATCGGCACAGGACTTTTTTACGGAGCCGGTGACGCGATCCGCCTTGCCGGGCCTTCGGTACTACTGGCCTATTGCATTGCTGGTCTTGCCGCCTTCATGGTGGTGCGCGCCCTTGGCGAAATGGCCTTGCGCAATCCTTTGCCTGGTTCTTTTGGCCGTTATGCAGCGCACTATATTTCGCCTTTAGCCGGTTTTATGACAGGCTGGAGCTACGTTTTTGAAATGGCTCTTGTCTGTATTGCCGATATTACAGCTTTTTCTGCCTATATGAAGTTCTGGTATCCGGAAGTGGCGCCGTGGATATGGGCGCTGGGCATCACCCTTATCCTGACAGTCGTCAATCTCATTGCGGTCAAAGCTTATGGAGAGTTGGAATTCTGGCTTTCCATTGGCAAGGTTGCAGCAATCATCGGGCTAATTGCCGCGGGTACAGTGCTCACTGTTTTCGGGTTTGGTGACCACGGGCAATATCCCATGACATTCCGCAATCTCTGGGAGCATGGCGGATGGTTTCCCCATGGCTGGCCGGGTTTTATCGCAGCATTCAGCGTGGTGGTTTTTGCCTTTGGCGGTATTGAAATTATCGGTCTGACTGCTACAGAAGCACAAAATGCCGCCAGGAATATTCCCAGAGCCATCAATGCGATTCCTGTCCGCATCCTGCTGTTTTATGTGCTGGCGCTGATGATTTTAATGTCCATGTATCCATGGGACGAGTTAATCAAGGCTAAAGATACAAGTCCGTTTGTCATTATTTTTGCTCATCAGGGATTTCATCATGCCGCTGATATTTTTAATATTGTGGTAATTACGGCTGCTGTTTCTGCGATCAACAGCGATATTTATGGTGCAGGGCGGATGATGCATGGTCTGGCACAGGAAGGACAGGCTTTCAAGCCTTTAGCCTGTATCTCCAAAAGCGGTGTTCCTGTTACAGCAATTCTGGTAATGCTGCTGGTCTTGCTCCTTGGCGTGGTGCTGAATGCTTTCTACCACGATCAGCTTTTCTTTCTCATCGCCGCTATGGCCACTTTTGCAACTGTGTTTGTCTGGCTGATGATTTTGCTCTCACAGATTTGCATGCGGCTGAAAATGTCAGCAGATAAGCGCAGATCCCTCAAATATGCTGTCCCTCTCTGGCCAACAGGCCCTGTTCTTGCCCTTGTGTTCATGGTGTTTGTCTTTGTTCTTCTTGGCTTTTTTGATGATACAAGACCGGCGCTGATTGTCGGGGCGATCTGGGTTGTGTGGCTTGCCATATGTTATTATGCTATTCAGGTGCTGGATAAAAAAGGCCGGTGGATTTTTAAAAAACGCGCAGACAAAGATTTTTCTCACCACAGGGTATCAGAAATCTGAGAAGATGACCCAAAAGTTAAAAAACAGTGCAGCAACCCTTCTGTTTCAGAAAAGAACACAGGGCTGCTATGCAAATCCAGCGTTTCTCATAGAAAACGATGCGCCTTATCCTGCCCCTGTAACCGAACAGCGATATTTTTTCAAGACAGGAGAAAAACAATCAACCCGGCCTGCTCTTTCAATAATCAGCACCGTTACCACACACAATCAACGAGCCGCTCTCTCTCCACACAGGAATTGGCCGCCCCGGGGGCATCCGTCGGACAAAAATACTGTCTATCCGTATGCAGAACCGGCGGTTATCAATGCAGATCAAAATTTTCAGGACAATTGTTTCTCCCATCCGGTTATATAACTGGCATCCTTGTTTCAGGCGCCATTTCCCAATCCCGCCTTTGATGAAAGTTTCCCGGACAGAATTCCCGGCAGCACAAACCAACCATTTCACGGCCTGTCAGCCCTTGGTTGCAACTTCAGGGTTTTATTACCTGCAGGTAAAAAATACTTAACATAATGAACCACATGATTTTGCCTGAACCATGCAAAAAGCGCAAAACGATCTTATCTCTCCAAAGCAATTATATTCTTTCAGTTGAATAAGATTCCGGTAAAAATTTTATGCGCATTCAGGATAAGATAAAAATTCGCAGTAATTGAAACATTTCAATTACTGCGGTTACAGGTTTGTTTTTGCAAATCAGAATCAAGCCTTATAAAAACGGCGGATTGTCGCGATAACTTTGTCCTGATCTTCGTTCAAAAGATAAGGATGCATCGGCAAACTCAAAACCCTTCCTGCAACCTGCTCAGATACCGGCAAACCGGCAGCCGCACGCGGAAAATGACAGTAAGCTGCCTGCAAATGCAGCGGCTTGACATAATAAATAACCGACGGAATACCGGCTTCCTGCAAATATGCCTTGAGAGCATCACGGTTTTCTGCTTCAATTGTATATTGCGCATAAGACGAGCGGTGACCGAGCGGTATGTGTGGTACCTTTACAACATCTGCAAGAGCTTGTGTATAGCGTGCACCAATCAGGCTGCGTTTTCCTATTTCATCTTCAAAGATTGCCAGCTTCTCAATAAGGATTGCTGCCTGAATAGTATCAAGTCGTGAATTCATGCCAATACGCACATTATCATACTGGGTTTCACCTTTACCGTGAAAAAGAACAGAGCGCAAAACAGCAGCAAGCTCATCATCATCAGTAAACATGGCACCGCCATCGCCATAACAGCCAAGCGGCTTTGCCGGGTAGAAGCTGGCCGCACCGACATTACCAAATGCCCCGCACATGACACTATCGCGTTTGCCGCCGATAGACTGAGCCGCATCCTCAATAACAAACAGGTTTTCCTCCGCGGCAATTGCAGCAATCGCGTTATAATCTGCCGGCAAGCCAAAAAGATCAACCGGAATAATCGCCTTCGGTTCAAGGCGTCCCTCCTTGCGGATCATCGCAATCGCCTGCTTCAGCTGTTCAGGATCCATATTATAGCTATCAGGCAGAATATCAATGAAAACAGGCTCCGCCCCAACCAGAGCGATAACTTCCGCCGTTGCAGCAAAAGTAAAGCTCGGACAGAAAACAGCATGTCCCAGGCCGATATTGGCAGCCATCAACGGCATGATCAATGCATCAGTACCATTGGCGCAAGCGATTGCATGTCTTACGCCAACATAAGCAGCAATCTGCTTTTCAAATTCCGCAACTTCAGGCCCAAGGATATAACGCCCGTCAGCAATAACTTTTGCTACTGCGGTGTTCAACTTTTCTTCTATACGTGCGCGTTGAGCGCCAAGGTCAATAAACTGCATATTGGCTCCACGGAATAACAAACTGTTTCAATATTTTATCCAAGCGGCAAAATCAGGCCTGTAAACCACCTTCGATTTTCTTGCAACAGAAACCGGACATACACCCCGGATTGTTCTATACTCAGGCGTTATCAAATACCACAGGCGCGCCAATCAAAGATCAATCACAACTGTAACAGCAATTGAAAGAAATTAAAGTCTCATATATACTACCGGGATCAATACTTCCGGTAGTTAAGAATTTTCAGAACAGCAATCGCTTCCTCACCATTGGTGCGTGGTTCTTTCCGTGTTTCGATACAATGGAGAAAATGTTGCAATTCGCGTGTTAACGGTAATCCTTCCTCAACAGGGATATATTCCGGCTCATCAGCGGTAAACGCCCACTGCCCATTATCCTGCCACACCGCAAAACGATAAATCGCAAGCTTGCGCTCCCAGCGCTCCACATCATCAAAAACAGCCATTGCCCTGGTGCCAACCACTGTCAAGCGGCGCTCACGATAAGGATTCAGCCGGGAAGCAACCAAATGACTGCGTAATCCGTTGGGAAAACGCATATGCACATGCGCAAAATCAGAAAGCTGGTCGATAATAGCAGCCCCTTCGCCACGCACTTCGGATGGTTCACACCCCGTCAGTGCCAGAATCATGGAAAGATCATGAGGCGCAAGATCCCAAAGGGCATCACTTTCCGTATGAAACTTTCCCAGTCCAAGCCGATGCGAATGAATATAACGAACCTCCCCCAACTCACCTGAATTCACCAGATCAAGCAGTTTTTCAAAAGCAGGATGAAAACGCAGCACATGCCCGACCATAAAAATACGGCCATTGTCACGGGCAATCTTTACCTCGCGCTCAGCATCTTCCACATTTAGCGCTACTGGTTTTTCTACAAGAACATCCTTGCCATCAGCAACAGCGCGGATTGCATTCTCCGCATGAAACTGTGGCGGAAGCGCAAGCACAATCGCATCAATATCATCACGCGTAAAAAGCTCATCGACAGGAACAGCCACCACATCATGCTCGGCGGCAAATCCCTCCGCACGATCCGTATTGACATCCGAAACTGCTGCGAGCGCACCAAGACTTTTCAAGGTGCGAATATGGTTACTCCCCCAATAACCGCATCCCAAAACTGCTACTCGTGGCGACATCTGACTATATCCCTTCAGTAATATCGCTTCAATATCGGCGTTCTGTGGGGAAGACAAGCCTGAAAGCGACAAACAGCGCTTGACAGACCATCTGTTGAAGCCCTATACCCGCGCCATCAAACAGGAAAATGCTTTACTTGGCAAAAGTTTCCTGACTTGGCGGAGTAGCTCAGCTGGTTAGAGCAGAGGAATCATAATCCTTGTGTCGGGGGTTCAAATCCCTCCTCCGCTACCACCATCCCAAACACCTGGTTCGATATCAATATCTGTAGCGTCAATGTAGCGTAGCCCCACTGTAGCGTAGTGTAGCGTAGCACGATATTTGAGACAGAATCACACGATATTTGAGACACGGCAACATTCGTTTTTACCCTCCTTCAGACCATATCTGACGCCAGCAGATAAATTTTATCCGCTGAATTAAAGCTCTACCCATAACGTACAACAGTCAACAATCTGCACCGTTCCCAGGCAATATCAAAATACCTCTCAATTTTGAATAATTATAGCGTGGCACAGATCAACGCCAGCCCCTGGCGCAAAAGATAAAAGCCCCGTTGCTTTGGCCGGAGCCTTTTGGCAGAATGCAAATTCTGCACTTTGCCGCCCGTATATTGATTGCCCCTTCGCTACAAATCATCTGAAACTGCATGGATCAGCGTGGCTGTCAGTATCCTTTTCCACCCGTACAGAAAAATCAGAAAACGCTGGCTGGCGGCAACTGCATCCTCATTACCAGAACGCAAATTTTGCGTTCTGGTATCTAACGCATTGTTTTTCCTGTAAAGACAGTTTTTGCCTTCCGTACAGGAAAATCAGAAAACACGGGCTGGCTGCAACCGTGGCATGATGCTGCATATCTAACTCCACTGAAGAATAACCAGACCATTTGAACCATTTCCGCCGCGGCCACCGTTTGCGCCGCCACCGCCACCGCCACCGGGAAAAACGCCGGAATAACCCATCGCCGAAACCCCCGACACAAAATGGCTGTTTGTTGATGTGTATGTGCCCCCGCCTTCACCGCCAATAGCAACCCCGTTCAAAAACGATGATCCTTGCCCGACAGCGCCTTTTACACCAAAAGAACCACCGGAAAAACCGCCGCCACCACCACCATGTGAGGGTACATTCGTGTTATGTCCCTCTCCGGGCTGGCCAGGCAGACAGGCGATGTACGATCCTGTTGACGATTGTTCGCCTGGCTCCCCGCTTTCGCCAGTGCCGGCCGCACCACCCGCCCCGCCTGCGCCAACAGTGATCATGATATTATCCCCCGCAGTCACAGATAACCATCCCTCTGCATAACCGCCGCCGCCGCCGCCCGCACCTGCTGCGGCCGTGGATGTATTACCGGAGCCGCCACCGCCACCGCCCGCACCCCACACACGGGCGAAAACAAACCGGACACCGGCCGGCACAACAAAGACAGAACTGCCCGGCGTTTTGTAAACAGCATAATTTACAGGCGGCCTGTCAGTTTTTGGCAGATACTGATCTGCCGATCTCTGCAAAATCCGGCCGTCGGGCAGACTGATGCCGTGGCCATCCGGTGTCTGCATGAATGTCCATTTTTCACCGTTCCACTCGGCAAGCTGACCGGTTTTGCCTGCCCAGCCATCTTTTGCGCCCTCAGGCACAAGATATGTATCGCCGGGCGCAGAACTGGCAGGCGGGGTCTGCACATCAATGGCCCTGACCGCAAGCCAGGGCGTATTCATCATCTGCCACATCGGGATGCGGCGGGTATTTACAAAATCGCGGCTCGCCCACAGAATTGACGGATCAACAACCACAACAACCTGCGCCTGCTCACCAATCACCAGCTGGAACTGATAATAAATATCTTCAAGCTGGCCGTCAGCGTCTGTTGCCTTATACATCGGCACCGGCCTGACCACTGCAAGCAGGTCATTGTCAACGTCAAAAATGCCGAATTCCCGCATCCACCAGCCGCCGGCATCATGCGGGATAATGGCTGCGACAAGCACTGCGGCCGGGTTTTTCGGGTCAATCTCCACCGCCTCAACCGGTGCGCGCCAGACTTCATTGACAAGCGCTGTCTGTGAGGGTAGCGGGCTGGTTTCCTGCCCGCCGCCATCACCGATGGCAAGATGGGTGATTTTGACTGCCGTTCTGTCAGCTGCGGCAGCAGCAATCTTGAAACGGCCCTTGTCTGTCAGTAGCGTAAAATATTTTCTGTCATCAGCCATAGATACTGCCTTTCGCGTTTATCCGGCAGCGCCGGACTGCATAAAAACCGCCGCCCGCCCGGGATGGAATTGTATAGAACCGGTCATCAAGCCGCGGCCCGTTGACGCGGATACATTTAGACTGCTGCGTAACAAAGGCAGGCCGAACGGTCGCCTGATGCGACAGGCCAAGATAAAGGCCGATAAACTGGCTCTCGCGCTTGTAATTGCTGATTGCGCGGCGCACAAGCGATTGTGTCCGCAGGTCCAGCAATTCATCCTGCGCATCAAAAACCGCCTCCTGCGGATAGACAATAACCCGGTGGGTGCCCGGCGCGCCCTTCGGGCTTTGTTCAAACCACTGTGTCCAGGCGCATTTTGCACCCAGCAGCGCCAGCACCAGCCGCACGCCGTCAATATAGCCCTTTTTGGCATGCAGCTCATAAAAGCGTTTGAGCAATCGGCGGATGACAGGCTCTGCCATGCCGGGTTCAATAATATCTTCCAGCGACAGCTCACGCACCAGGGCGGGCAGGCTGACAGTTGGTGCTGTGTCAATAAGCTCTGCCATAACAAGCCGGAAGTCAGGCTCATCCAGGTGGCGCGCCGCGGCATCGGCCAGGGCCTGTACAAGCGGCGTTTTCACCACGCGAGGAAGTGTGGCGGGGTTGAGGCGGGTTTCAGTCATTCTTTACCTTCCCCGTCGGGGGGCGGTGCCGCTGCCCGCCATATTCCTTGCATTCCCTGTCGCGCGTTCCGCGCTGCCCGCCTCTTGTTTTTTTGCGCTCCCTGTCGCGCGTTCCGCGCTCCACGCCTCTTGTTGTCCTGCTTTCCCTGTCGGGGCTACGCCCCTCCACGCCTCTTGTTTTTTTGCATTCCCTGTCACGCGTTCCGCGCTCCACGCCTCTTGCTGAACCAGTTCCACATCAATCGTGATGTCAGACCTGTCCATATACTGGCCCGGCGCAAGCTGCTGAAAATCAGGCCCGTCCACCTGCACATCAATAACACCGGCGATATGCTTGACCGCCTCGGCCAGATCAGACGGGGCAATGACACCGCCAAGCCGCTCCCGCCAGCCGCCGGTTACAGCATCAACCCGGCTGCGGGCCTCGCGCCCGATAACAGCGGCCGATGTGCCGGCGCGCACTGTAATGGCGCCAGTGCATGATAACGGCTCACAGGGCCGGATTGTCACCTCATCGCCCATCGGGCGCATGGTTTCCGGGTCAAGCGCCTGCATCACCTGACGGCTGAGCGCATCACCGGCGCTGCCCTGCGCCGTCAATATATAAATGTCAATATAACAGGGCGCCGGCCGCACAACCGCGCAATCGATAATGGCCGCCGAAACGGACATGACGGTTTCCCGGTAGGCATCGCCCGGCCCGGCCCGGCTGATACGCTCCGGCGCATTGGCAATGCGCAGCCGGTAGGCATCATCACTTTCGCGGTCTGCCCCGCCATCCGATATGCTGATATTGCTTACCGCCACACCGGCAACGGGCGAAAGCATAACATTGATACTGCCGGCAGGCAGGCCATTCGCCCCGGCCCCCGCCTGTGCGGCTATGGCATCGGTTTCAACAGCCTGCCCGCCAACCGGCAAAACCGCAGACTCAAGCGTCACAAACTGTGTATCCCCGTCAGAAACCCTGACAGCAAAACCGGGCGGAATATTCAGCGGCTGCAATAATGGCGCTGTCGGCGTAAAGCGCAGGCGCACAAGAGCCTGTGCCGCATCCAGCCGCTTTATGCTGCGGTTTGCTCCCAGCGCATCCAGCCCGTCCCCGGCAGAAAAAGCCACCAGATATTGCAGCGCCTGTGCCTGTGCTTCTTCCATCGCCAGCGAATAACCATAAGCCCATGTCTCGATCAGATACATTTCAACCTGGCCATCATAAAGCGTGCGGCCGGTCGCCTCTTCAAAAAAGGCAATCATGCGGGCTTTTATTGCCTGCGGGTCGCGCTCATAAATATCAGGAACCGGCAAACTGCGTAATGTGTCAAGGCTGTATGCGCCCGGTTCATCCTTACGCATAACTGCCCCCGCTGCCCGCCTCTTGTTCTGCTTTCCCTGTCGCGCGTTCCGCGCTCCACGCCTCTTGTTTTTTTGCTTTCCCTGTCGGGGCTACGCCCCTCCACGCCTCTTGTCCTTCTGCTTTCCCTGTCGGGGCTACGCCCCTCCACGCCTCTTGTCCTTCTGCTTTC
>Ga0154004_1000151_pt1 | contig 17733 bp, 9 predicted proteins | sample TSFL088MetaG_FD_104727 | JGI IMG/M metagenome (GOLD analysis project Ga0154004, IMG submission 104727) | Attine ant fungus gardens microbial communities from Florida, USA - TSFL088 MetaG | ecosystem: Host-associated > Fungi > Mycelium > Unclassified | place: USA: Florida, Lake Talquin State... | reverse complement strand
ATAATATTTTGTATTTTTATTCTTTTAAGATATTCCACACTTTTTTATAATTTTTTAACTTTTTTTTCTTTTTTTTTAAACTTTTTTTACAATTTTTTTAAAAGGGGTTTAGTTAATTATATTTAGGTATCGTATAAACTTAATTTTAAACTAATTTTTTTATCAGGTTGTTTTAATGTATAAGGTTTATTTTCAACTAAATGATTATTTTTATTGTATATTAACTCCCTTTTGTTATCAGTTTGTTGTATTGTATAAATTTGATTTTTTACAATAATGTGAGCTTTTGATAGGTCCTTGTATCATTTATCTTGGGTTCTTACTAGAGTTGTTGTATGATTTAATAGTGTTTCAAAATCTAATTGAGTTAATAAGCTATTTTTGCTTAAACCTTTAACTTTATAGATTTCTTCAGCGTCTATAGTTTGTAGATAGTATACTTTTGGCGAGATAAAGATTGCTCGTGTTGAAACATTCTCCAATTTTAATTTTCCTAAGATTTTATTATCAACGATATTATTATTTATTTCATTAAGTTGGGTAGGATTGAAAAGTTTCTAAATAGAAACAGTGTCAGTATAATATAATTTCAAGTTTTAATTATTTTTTAAAATAATATTATTATCTAGATTTACTGGTATAAAATATATTAAAATATGTAATAAAATATTAATAAAATTAAGAGTATAAAATGCTTTATTTATTTGTACTTAACTAAACCCACTTATTTCTCTAATGCCTTTGGATGCCTTAATTTACTATGATTAAATACTTTAATAACTTTTTATTTAATAAACTTTTAATTAGTTAGTTTAATAACTTGTTATTTTATAAATGAATTATTGGGCCGATATTTACTAATTTTTAATTTAAATTTTATTTATTTTTGTTACTTTTTATTTCTTTTATTTTCTTGTGCTTCATTTCTTCGCTAGCCTCATTTATTCTTTTCAAAACTATGCAAACTTTACATTTTTTGTGACTTTTGTACTTTATTTTTTTTTATAAAATACTGTTATTATTGGTTTATTTTTTTATTGATTGAAATACTGTTAGTTAAATTTTTAAGAGTTTTTAATGCCCGCCAGAGAAAAAAGGATAAAGAATTAAAGAAATTTAGAAAGGATTATTTATTCTAATCTTTTAAAGAAAAACAGAAAAAAACAGATAACCTTTCAAACAGATAACTTTTTAAACAGATTTCTATTAAGATTTCTATAAAGATTTTTAGTAACTAAACTATAAGATAAAATGCTTATAATAAAGCTAAATTTAACTCTATTTTAATTAATTTTTAAGATACAAACTAACTATATATATTTTCTCTTAGTTTTAATACTACAAGTCAATTTGTTTAGATTCAGATATCTGCTATTTTTTCTAAAACTTAAATTAAATATCTATACTTAACTTTAGTAGTCTTTTATTGAAATAAGTTTAGATAGCTTTATTGAATTTGGAAAAGTTTATAATATCAACTTTAGTAACTTTTAAAAAGTTTGATCTGAAATTAATTTTTTCTGTATTATTTAAACTATTAAATTAGTATTTTATTTGATCTTTGTAAATTTTATTTATAATTTCTTAATAGAAAACAGTATAAATAAAGTGGTAGATAAGAGTAAATTTACATCTATAGGAACATGTTTTTTTATAAGTTTTTAAGAATTTTAAAGTAAGTCCTCATAAAACTATTTTACTAACAATAGGAAAAGTAATAATCGGAAATCAAGTAGGATACAGAGTATTTAGAGGTACATGATTAATATTTAACTAAACTCAACTCAATTCCACTCAACACCACTCAAATTAACCTTTAAACATAAAACTTTAAAAGACCTTTTAGTACTACTAAAATTAGTATTTTATAAATTAGTTGATATTAATACTTCCGGATTGTCTAGTTATAGTAGTAGTTATTTTGTAAATTAGTTGTAGTAGAAGTTGTCTTTTAGTAGTAGATTTAATTTAGTTGTAGGTGTAGAAGTATAAATCTTATAAATGTCAGCTCTTAATTTAGCATCGATTAGTTTAATTTTCGAAATATTCTACGTCTTTTTTTAGATATGTATTCCTTACCAATTTTAGAGGTCTTAATGTTATGATGGAGATTTTACCTAAATTTTCAATCTGTTAGTTTGGGAGGTTCCTCAATTTCATTTTCTGTTTTGAGTTTTAATTAGGAATTTTTGTACCATTCTTCTCTGTTAACCTTTTTGTCAGTGGATTCATTTCATCATCTTCGTGTATATTAAGTGGTCAATATCTATTAATGTTTCTTGTGAGTGATAGGATACTCTAAAGTATTAAGCCCATCCTCGGATAATCGGGTTGGGTTCTTGAATTATCTTCTGTATTGGTTTATTTATGGTTATGATTTTTTTTATAGATTCCATTAGTTTTTCAATGCTTTTTCTCTTATGTTTGAATATTAACACTGTTTCTTGATCAGTTACTTTATTTAATTTCGCTTTTCATTCATTACGTCTAAAAATGAACCCTAGAAAGTAAAATCCTTTTTTTACATGTGTTACCAGTGTCTTATTTTCATTCAGTTTTACTCCTCTTTTCCCTAAAATTTCTATAATCTCTCAATTATTTATAATAATTTCTTTATTCTTTCTAGTTATTATCATATCGTCCGCGTATCGGATTATATGTACTCCCGGGCTTATTCCCTTTCGTAAAGGGTTGGCTTTCTTTATTACTTCTTCCAATCCATTTAATGCCACGTTACATAACGTTGGGGATATTATTCCTCCTTGATAAGTTCCCTCTAAGGTACTCATGTAGTTCATCTCTTCCAATCATTGTTTTAATACGTGTTTATGCCGAATTGGGGTGTGCTTTAACAGGGTCTATTTTATCAAAACATTTTTCTATGTCTGCTTCCAACACTCATGTTGGTCCAGTTTTCTTGTCCAATAAACTTCTTATCGCTGTTATAGCGTCATGTGTAAATCTTTTCTTTCAAAACCTACTGAATTTGGATCGGATATAGCTTCAACAGCTGGATCTATTCCTATATGATATACGGCCTGAACCGCAGTAACTATCTTGGATGGTATACCAAGGGGTCGAAATTATAAGGGTTTCCCTTGTTTAGGAAAATTTATCAACTTCTGGGATGTGAATGGTAGTTTTTATTATTTTCTATGATTGTTTGCAATTTTGTATTGCTTCTCATTAATCTTTCGGACTGTTTCATATTAATTTAACAACTCCATCAGTTTTTCCTCCTTTGTTTGTGACTACTCTTCTTATCGGTAACGCTTTGGGATCAAAGGTCTTAATCATATATCACTGTTGTTTATATACTTCTTTCAAATCATTTTTCATTATAGCAATAACTATTTTCTCTTGAATATCTTTCACTCTTAAGTCAGCCTTTTTCCAATCTATTTCGTGTCATCCATTTGTTGATTTGGTTTTTTTCCATTTCATTCATACTGCTCAGATTTCTTAGTCCAATTGCTCCAGATTCGAAAGCTTTCGCCTTATGGTCCATTTGGGTTCTTAGCCCTCCACATATTTGAGTATTCGTATGATTAATCATTTGTTTTTGAATTAAATAAATTTATAAAATTAATAAAAATTATTAAATGACAAAAAATTATTAAAAATAAATTAAAAGAGTATAATATAATATTTGATTAGATAAATTGCAAAAAGCAAATAAAATAAGACAAAGTTAATTAGAATTGAATTAGCAAAATCCATTTTTAAAAACATTTTTAAATAAATAGTGGTAAAGTTATGTAAATTCTTTAATTAAAATTAATTTTGATCGAATTATTCTGTATGAGTTTAATTTTGGCTCTGATTGAACGTTTTTCAGTAGTTTTAAGACATGCGAATCAATGGAAACTCGAAACTAATAAGGAAAAATAAATTTAATTATGTTTTTATATAAAATATATATAATAGCAACTTAATATTTAGTAAATTAACTTGTTAGTGGTTAGACCATGGTGTAAAGGTGAGTAATGATAAATAAGATACCTTATAGACCTCTCGAATAGGGGATAGTTTAATTAATTTTAAAAATATAAATAGTATATAGTTTAAGATGAAACTATTTCATATAGTGAAACTGCTCAATCCGTTTCTCTAGTGGAGTATCAAACAATATTAATTTATTATTTAGATATGAGTTATATAAAAATAGTTATCAGCTAGAATTAATTAAACATAAATTAGCATATTTATGATAAAGGATACGATATTTTATATATAAATAGTTATATGTATTATAATATAGGATATCAATATAAAACTATATACAATAAAATTAAAAAAGTATCGCTATAAGAATTGATTTATTTTGTTTAATGGTAGTTGGAAGGGTAAAAGCCTAACAAGCCGATGATCAATAGCCACGTTTGATAGAACAAATGGCCACATTGGGAATGAAATGCCCCAAGTAGAGTAATCTACCTGCAGTCAAGAATATTAGTCAATGCTCGCAAGAGTGAACTAGCTAACTGAAATCTTAAGATCACTTGTATGTGGTACTTGAGATAACGTAAGGGAAAATAATGATTGTACCTTACTATAAGTGTTGTCCAAATAACTGGTGCCAGAAGACTCGGTAAGACCAGGAACGCAAACGTTAGTCGTCCTGTTATATGTTATAGGAAAACATTATTATGGGAAAAACTGCCAAACTCCGGGGACGCCTTAAAGGTTAGAATACCAAGCTATAATTGAAAATTTATAAGTGGCCAGAGTAATTACCTGGGTATGGTAACAAGTTCTAAACTGAAGGAAACTGAAATAGGCTATCGCGGATCTAAATCAAAAATTCTAAATATCCCAATACCAAATAGAAGTTTTGTAAAAGAGCAACGAGTAGACGGTAGTTGGTTTTTAATTAAAAACTTAAGGTGTACTCTAATGGATTTCGAAAGAAATTATCCAACCAGAATCCTTTCTAAACAATTAAGTATTAGAACTTTTTCTACTTCGGATTTTAAATCTAAACTAAATCCTTGGTTTGTTACAGGTTTCACAGATGCTGAAGGTAGTTTTGCACTACAATTTATAAAAATAAAGCATACAAAACTGGATGGGTTGTAAGATCTTTTTATCAAATAGGATTAAATCAACAAGATAGTTCTTTAATCTATCAACTAAAAGACTTTTTTGGTGGGATAGGTACAATAAGCTTAGATAAGAAAGCTAATGTGTTAAAATATTCAGTAGCTAGTCTTAATGAATTAAGTTCTATTGTAATTCCTCAATTTAAAAAGTATCCTCTTCTAACACAAAAAGGTGCAGATTTTTTATTATTTGAGCAAATAGTTGAGCATATGAATAAAGGTGCACATCTTACAGCTAATGGTTTAAAACAAATTATTAATATTAAAGCATCTATGAATACCGGTTTATCTGAGATTATAAAATCAGAATTTAGCAATAAAATTAATCCAGCAAAAAGAGGGTATATTCAATCTAATTTTATCCCAGATCCAAATTGGGTTTCAGGATTCGTAAGTGGTGAGGGAAATTTAGATGTTGGGATTAAAAAGTCCACAAATATTATTGGTTATCAAGTATATTTAAGATTTAGGATATCACAACACGCCCGTGATGCTAGCTTAATGGAGCTAATAATTAAATACTTAGGAGCTGGTAGATTAGAAAGAGATTCTAGAAAACCTGCTTTATATTTAGTAATAACTAAATTTTCGGAGGTAAAACAAATAGTTATACCATTCTTTAATAAATATCCTATTTCCGGTATTAAATACCTAGATTATCTATATTGATGTCGAATTGGTAATTTAATCGAATCCGGTGCTCATTTAACCAATGAGGGTTTAGCAGAAATTAGAAAAATAAAAGAAGGAATTAACACAGGTAGAAAAACAAAAATATAGCAAGATAAATCTGGTGACCATGAATCAGGCGTAAAGGGTAAGTAGGCAGCTTTGAAAGTTATTAGTTATTATGCTTTGTCTTAATTGATAAATAATTTAATAATGAATTAAAGCTAGAATCAAAAAGAGGATAAACCAAATAATGTTTAGAGTAGGGATACAATCCGTAGATACTAAATGGAATACTTAAGGTGTAAACTTTTATCCAATAATGATTGACGCTGAGGAACGAAGGTGAGAATAGAAAATAGGATTTGAGACCCAGATATCTCTCACTGTCAACGATGAGTGGTAGTTGTTAGTCTTATTAAAGGCTAGTAGCGATGTTAACGCGATAACCATTCCGCCTTGCGAGTACGGTTGCAAAACTGAAACCAAAAAAATTAGTCGCTCTTGAAGCAAACGAAGTGAAGCATGTTGTTTAATACGTCAGTACGCGTAAAATCTTACCAGTTCATGAATAGTTTCTCTTTATTTGTGTTTCTGTAGCTTAGGTTGCAGCAGCCTTTTTTTTTAAAAATTAAATTCTTTAAAAGAATCAGGGAGATACTACTACTAATGATTAAATTATAATTAAAATTAGCAGTAAAGAACACTCTTGGGTGAAAATTACAGGTGTTGCATGGCTGTCGTCAGTCCGTGTCTTGAGAAGTTAGGTTAGTTCCGCCAACGGACGCAATCCCTATTGTTAATTTATACTTAACATTGAATGATTACTAAAAGTTATCACAAGGGGCTAAGACAAGTCGTTATGGCCCTAACGAACTGGGCTGAGAAGTGTTTTGGGTTAACACTAAATTGGCAAAAATTACCAAACTCCGGGGAAACCCTAAAGCTTCTGATACCAAACTATAAATGAAAATTTATAAGTGGATGAAGTAATTATTCATGTATGGTAATAATTCATAAGATGATGGAAACAGAAATGGGCTATCGCGGATCTAAATCAGAATTTGTTACGCAAACAGAAACTGTAAAAGAGCAACGAGTAGACGGTAATTATTGCATAGCTAAAAAACAAACAATGCAATTAAGGTGTACTCTAATGGGTTTCGAAAGAAATTATCCCGTCAAAATCCCTACTAATCAATTAAATAACAGAAATTATTCTACAAACATAAAATCTTGTCAGTCTAAGATTAATCCTTGGTTTATTACCGGATTTTCTGAAGCTGAAGGTTCGTTCATTGTATCTATGTACAAGACAGATAACGCTAAATTGAAGTGGAGAGTAACTCCTAATTTTTCAATACATATTCATATTAAAGATATCGAATTATTAAAAAGTATTAGACATACTTTAGGTGTAGGGAAAGTTAGACAAAATAGTATTAATACTGCTATATATAGAGTTGATAATTTACAAGATTTACAAGTTATCGTTGACCATTTTGAAAAATATTCACTTATTGGAGCTAAAGTTTCTGATTTTGTTTTATTTAAACAATGTTATGAATTAATAAAGAAAAAACAACATTTAACTCAAGAGGGCCTTGAAAAAATAGTAGCTTTGAAAAGCAATCTTAATAAAGGTCTTACTCAAGTTTTAATGGAAGCTTTCCCAAATATTGTACCTGTACCTAGACCTCAATATAAATTTAATGGAATCCCTGATCCTTTTTGGATCTCTTGTTTTGTTTCAGGGGACTCAACATTTAGTGTTTCTTTAGAAAAAAGTAATAATAAAATAGGTTATAGAGTGCGATTAATATTTGGAACCTGTCTTCATGTTAGAGATAAAGCATTATTAATTGGTATAGCAAATTATTATTATAATAATATCTTAATTGGTAAATATATTTATGAAAAAAGAGAATGTATTTTACTTCAAATTAAAAATTACTCTGATATTGTAAATAAAATTATACCATTTTTTAATAAGTATCCTATACTAGGAGTTAAAAGCTTAGATTTTTCTGATTTTAAAAAAGTAGCAGAAATAATGGAAACTAAAGAGCATTTAACTGAATCAGGTTTTAGCAAAATTGTCAAAATAGTAGAAAAAATGAACTTAGATAGAAATAATTTTCAGTCCTCAGTTACTTAATGCGAAAAAAGTATCTAGGTTTTTTAGAAGGTAAAACTTAAAGTTTACTTCATTTAATTGTATGTTAAATTTGATTTTCCATGATAGACGTGCCACAAAAAACTTTTACAAAGTGACGCAAAACTTTAAATAATTTAAAAAAGAAGAGCTAATCATTAAAGAAAGTTAAAATAGTTTAATAAACAGATTGTTGCCTGAAACTTGGTAACATGAAGAAGGAATTTCGAGTAATCGTTGATTAGTACGCAACGGTGAATAATGCATTCGGGATGAACTAACTGTCTGTCGCTGGGGCGAAGCTCGGGATGGGGGAAACTGTCGCAAAATTACAACTTCTACAAATCTTTGCTTATTACTCATTTTATTTGACAATTTGGTATTGTTTATTGTTTTGTTTTTCTAAGCTTTTTAGAAGGAAATTACTGCTAAGTCTGCTAACTATGTGTCTTGTAAAAACTAGAACAGCAAGATAATAGATGTGTATCTTAGTATAAAAAATAACACAATTTACCAAGTTGTTGCTGTTAAATTGGCAACATTTAAAAATTTAATTGAGCTATAGCCCTTTATGTATTTTTATTATTTAATTATTTAAATAAAAATTAATAATCTTTGATGGTATTTATTTACTTGAAATAGTTTGTTGGTTTTGACAATTAGGTCGGGTTTGTTAAGCTAATTAGTATCAGTTAACTCTTCTGAGTAACATCTCAAAAGTCATAGCAGGGTAGCCGTACTGGAAGGTGCTGCTGGAGAATAGATCAAAATAAACCCCCTTTCAGCAAAAAAGATATTATTTATAAATATTTATAGATTTATATCTGATTAGTTTGTAGGGGAAGGTAAAACAAAAAATATCTTAAAATTAAGTAAGTCAACTTAGGTTCCAGTAATTGCTTACTGCTTATGTTTGCTTTTGCAGATACAGAAAAGATAAAATTTGCTGCTGTGCTGTGCTTTGCTTTGCTGTTTTGTGTTTTGTAGTAGATAGGGGATACCCCCTTTTTTGATTATTCTAATTATTTTAGTAATAGTACTCAATAACTATTTTGTATATATCTTATAGTTTTTATTTTTGGACACTTTTTGTGATGTTGTTTTGCCTTGGATATATCGGAGCTTTGTTTTTATGATTTTTTTGTATTAGAAAGTAAAAGCTGATATTACAATTTAAGGTTATAAGATTTCAACTCAGGCAATAAATAGATTTATTCTTAATTATTAAGGGGGTTAGCTGAGTGGTTTAGCAGTAAATTTACACTTTACAGACAGAGTTTCGATTACTCTACTCCTTAAATTTTTTAATCTTATATATTTTTAATAAAAGTAATAGTATATAATTTATATTATATAAACAAATAATAGTAGTTGCTTAGTTGCATAGATATATTTTATAGCCTATTCAATTTATTTTTATCTAGCTGCAACAAAAAAGCATTTTATTAGTTTACTAAATTACAACTGTTTAATTTTAATAAATATAATATTAATTTAAGACTTTAGCATAATGGTTAATGCAGTTCGCTCATAATGGATATTATAAGGGTTCGAATCCCTTAGGTCTTATTTAAATAGGGGTTCATCAGCAATTGAATATGAATAGCAAGTGATTATACAAAAATAAACAGGTAGTAGTTGCCTGCTTTTTGAATAAATCAAATTAGTCTAGCATAAGGTAAATTATAAAAATAATAATTATCAATCAGCAGGATATTAAATAATATATATATTTAAATAAAGGGTACTTGGTCGAGTCTGGTTTATGGCGCTCGTCTTGAAAACGAGTACTTCCCAAAGAAGTCGTGAGTTCGAATCTCACAGTGCCTGTTTTTATAAACACAAAATAAAAAATATTTTTAATTAAATTTATTACTAAAAATTGTGCCCCAGAAAAAAAATCTTATATTTAATAATGAACTAAAGATAGTTTTATTATAATACTAAATATAGTCAGCTAAATTTGTAATTTATTTGCTGATGACTAGTTTCTTTTCCCACCTGCTTTATAGAAATAAAAATTTGATACCCCGCAGGCTCGTTTTAAGCTAAAAATCTATTGATTGCAGCTAATGAGTGCACTATAAAAATTAATTTAATTACACACAAAATGTTTATTTTTAAGAGCCCCAAAATTTAGGCAAAATATTAACCATAGTAATATAATTTATATTGTAAACTTTATTAGATTTAAATTATAGTAATATAAACTATTTCAGATTTAAACTTTTTTTGATAAAAATCAGCTATAGTATTTAATGACAAGATAGTTTTTACTTTTTTATTCTCAGTTAAGAAACTATTTACTATTAGAATTGATTTAGTTTTAATTAAAAATTTTTTCCCTATTTTAGAAACAAAACTTGTAAGGCTTTACCACTTATCCTATACAAATTTGCAGACAAAGTAGTAAATTAAATTAAACTAAAAAGTATGTAGAAGTGCTTGTTATCTCAGCTATATTTTATATATTAATTGTAATATTGTTTCTTACTTAATTAATTAATAATTTTTATACTTTGAATTTATAAATTTTATTTTAAAATAGAGAGTGGTTTTGAAAGTTATTAATGAGATCCTTAATCAAGCAAAATGTCAGTTTACACTATTAATGTGTATCTAAGATGAATTTAATCAATAATTAAATAATTAGAAACTTCTATATTAATAATTCATTTCTTAATAGAAATTTTACTAAAATTAAACTAGGAAATTAATTTATACAAATTAAAGAATTCAATAACTCTAATATTAATAAATCTAATAATAACATGAATATTAACAATATTAACAATTAAAAATTGATTGAAATTTGAGAAAGGATTGTAGAGTTAGTGTTATTTGAAAAGATTGGATATTTGATTTGGATTTTTCTAAAATGGTTGAACCTTTTCTAAAAAAAGAAATTGTAAAGCAAGTGCTTAGAGAGCAAGATAAGGAAAACAGTCAAGATAAATTAGGAAAAATTATGAAATTTATGATTCAATCTAAATAGACTACTTATCTTAAAGAATTTACTATACTTTTTAGTATTACTCAGTTAGATTTCTATATTAACAGTGACATGTGTTATTTTATTAAAATTTTATGTCCTAATATTAAAGTTAATATTAAAAAAAAACAATTCTATTGATAATAATGTAGTATACTTCTGTATAGAAAATATTCCAGCTAATAAAACCTTAATTTGTATTGGTCATATTAACTCATGGAAAACTACATTAGTTTAATGGAATAGTCATAAATATCCCTACCTGAAATGGACTAATTAAATTATAACTAAAAATGCAATTAAAGAGAAATAGGGTATTATAAATATCATAACGATAAAGGTCATGTTAAATACTGATAAAATAGTATTATTTACCGGATATGATTATGGGATAAACAGAAAAAAACAAAATTAGTACCAATTTTCAGATATGATTTTGGGATATACAGAAAAACAATTATATAATTAAACAAAAAAATGGGTGCTATTGATTTCTAAACTTATGGTAATTAAACTAAATTAGGTGGATTATGATAATTAAGTGTATATTTTGTAGGTGTATCTTATTTTAAATACATGTAATTATGATGATTATATTATTGATACTTCTAAAGGTTTAAATAATGGTTATGATATAATTAGAGTCAATTATTCCATGTTTTATTCAATTATATTAGTGAAGACAAGTAAAGTAGAAACGGATATAATTATCCGCACATAACCTAGGTAAATTTGATTATATATTAAAATTTAAAACTTTAGCAAAAAAAGGCAGTCAACCTGAGGAGATCAAGATATTCTAACTATTAGAATAAAAAGATAAAAAGATAAAATTAAGTGTCCTTCTAAAGGATAAACCAAAAATGGTTTCTACAGCATAATATAAAATGCTAAAAACATTTAATTGTACTATTAATAAAGTTTTAATCCCACATACATTTGTAAGTAAGGATAACTTAAATAATATTTGTCCTTAACCAAACAGTAAATATTACTTTGATGATTTTATTAAAAAATAACTGATTCTATATTAAATACATACAATAATTTACCTGGTACATTTATACAAAGATTTTATATAATATTTCAAATCTGATGTTCTGGGACTGTTATAAGCTATAGTTCAATTTAGCTAATACTACTATGTTAATTTAACTTTTAAAATTACTAATTTTAACACATTAACTAGTTTAGCTTTAGCTAGTTTGGTATAGGGAACAAAGACAATATACATAAGATTAAAATGATTCAAATTTAGTCAAATATTTATAAGAAAAGCTTATTTCGGAAAAAACTGTATATTTTGTGTTGCAAGTAGTGAGATATTTGTGATTGAAGGCTACCATTACGATAAGAATTACCATTTTAGCTAAAGGTATTAAAACAGCTATGCCAAACTTTAATCCATTATTTAACAATAATACAGATTTAGATTATTATAAGTTAGGAATCGTGTTTGCTAAGATAACAGCAGATAAGTGTGACCTATTTTAGGAATATTCTTATTAAAAATGAGGGGTTTTTCTAACTTAGTTGTCCTAGATAATAATTCTATTAATACCTTTCAAGTGTTTATTTAAAATAAGGTATTTAAATTTTTAAAAAGGGGTTAAACTTTTTCTTGGGCTTGTGGATCAAAATAAAAATATAATAAAATCTACAGCAACAGATATTGTATCTAAAATATTTCTAAAATAAAATTAAAAACTACTTACGGTAAATTTGGTTAAAGATAAATAGCTCCAGAATATAAATTATATTACTTAATAAACAAACAAAAAATGTTTAAAGAATAACTAAGAGTTATCATTATAATGATTTAATTTAATTATCATATGATTTATTCTTAATTAGAACTGTTCCAAGATTAAACAAAATTAAGAAGATTATATGACGAACAATACAGATTAGCCGATGAAGGGTAAATTAAAATAGAAAATATCTAAAGATAGAGGGATACCCTCAGCTGTTCAAATATCTTAAAAAAATTTTAAGCGTATGCTAGAGCAACAATGAATCCTTTCAAAAATATAGCCGGTAACCTAGCATTGACATGTAATAATGAGAATTTAATATTCTTAAAACCTTACCATACCATGAATTGGAGGAAAATAGGTAAATAGTAGTTAAGGTCTAATTTAAAAAAGGGTATAATCGTTAAACCAAAATTATACTTCTTTGAAGACGCCGATACAACTCAAATTAGAAACAAAGGTAGCGAAATCGAATTTAATAAATTATCTTAAAAAGATTAAATCCAATAAGTCACAGGTAATAATATAATCACTGAGAAAACTGTGTTTAATGTAAACTGGAAATTTTTAATTATAGATTTTGTTCATTATTAAAAATAAGGTAACAGCAATTAAAGAGTAACCCACCATTATTTTGATGGTTATGTTATTTCTTGTATTCAATTCATTCATAATCAGTGACTCACACCAATGATGGTTTAAAGCAAAATTGATTCATTCTGGACTTGAATTTTTTTCTTTGTTTCAACTTTCAATATAATCTTCTGTACGATTTAGATAGAGTCCTTTAAGATTGCAGGCATGTAATTTTACAAAACTTTAAATTATCCTAAAAAATATTTAGAATTGAATAAACCTTTAATAAAATCATTTAATTTTGTATTTTTCTAATCAACAGTATATCCTGACGGTAGTGTTGATAGATTAATCACTTATTTGGTATTTTTATCTATAATTCTTTTTACACTGGTAAATGAAATTACATCTAAATCTTTAATAGTATCCTTATTATCTTTATAGAATTAAACTTTTCCATTCTAAGTTAAACCAATAGGTTGGTAATAATCAGTTTCACTTATGATAGCAGCAACATAATGTTGATGAAGTTTTAGAAAATTACCTTCTTCGTAAAAGTAAAATATCAATGAAAGCAGCTTTTACTAGTTTAACATTTTTATTCATATTGTTAGCTGTACTTGCAAAGCAATCAAGTATTATATAAACTGGTAATGATCTATCAGACATACTTACTAACACCAAGTGAACATTAGCTGCATCTAAAAATGTATGAAATTTGGCATGATTTATCTTTTCATAGTTACTTTATCCACAGAATCAGTAGGTACTGCTATATTAATTGTAGCAACCTTACTTGTTTTCAATAGTTTTTTTACTTTAGTTTATTCAAACTTAATATTTGTATAACTAATTTGTAAATCTGCAGGTGTAATTTTAATTTAATAGAAATATTTATCATACTATTGAAAGAATCAGATAATAATCTTAATGTAGGTAACTCTTTAATTAATAAAAAGTATACTATTTTAGTTCATTGACCAAATTATGATGAGGTGAAATGTAAGTACGTAAAGGAATATGTTTAATTATTTGCGTATAATTTTATCAAAACCAAATTTTCTTTAATACCCCTATCATATTATAATCTAACCTAACTTATACTATCCTATTTTATTTTAAAAAAATCTGATTATATCAATATATCTTCAAATGTTCTATTAGATTTTAACCAACACCGGTCAATTAAATATAGTATGGTAATTTCATTAAAGATTTCTTAATCATTTTTCTATTTAACTTAACGTATCTTAATTATTCTATCTTGAATCTAATTTTATTAAAATTACCTAAGTATAAACATAAAAATATTGAGGGTAATAACTAATCACTCATCACTTAAGGGGGTACAAATTATTACTATACACATTAACATTAATTGCTAATTATTTCTCTAAATTTTATGCACCAATGTGTTGAATTTACTACAACTAGCATAGAATAATATAGGATATTATATATAATATATCGAATTTTTAAAGCTAGATAGTCTAGCAAACAAAATAAAAATTTAAAATGGCTGCTAATAGGTTAGATTATATATATAAATTATCTTAAGCATAAAATTTTTTTAATAAATTATAGATGCTTCTACCTATTCATTAATGATAAGATCAACTGTTTATATTCTATATTTAATTGGTATTTTACATTGATCGGCTAAATTAGTTAAATTCATATTTAAACATTATTTATCTGTCTTTGTCTGGCTTAATTTGTCACCATCAGCTAAAAATAGTAAAGATCTACCTAGTTCACCAGCTTGATAATTATTTACTTTAAGTATAATACTTTATATAGAGTATCCATTGTAATAATATTAGTATATTAATTATAATTACAATTACTTGAAATTTTATTAGCTTTAATCTGTTTATATTTTTTATTTAAAATAGGTTTATATTTGTTATGACCATTAAATAAATTAGATTAACCCCATTCCTGTAGTACAAAATTTAGCATATGTTTATTGATTATTAATTTAATACTATTTAAATAATACTATCATATAAGGTGTGACTTACTAAAGTTTTGTTTTTTTCAAAATAAATGAAGTTTAGTTGTATCTGTATTTATGTAAGGATAATAAATTTCTTTCTCTTCTACCAATCTAGGTTAAGTTTGCTTAGGTAATTACACTAAAATAATACCTTCTAAAGTTAAATTACAATCAAATTTATCATTCATTCTTATTACAAGAAGAGTATCTTTACTATTAAAGTTAATAACATATTCCTTGATTATTTAACAGTTATCTGTAATTAAATGTAATAAAGTATCACCTAATTGGAATATAACAATATCATCCATATCTTATAATAAGTCTATGTCTATCACTTAAAGGTACGATTTAATATCTGATTATCATCTAATTTAATATATTTAAATAATCTAATAACTTTATATCCTAAACTTATACAATATTAGTTCTTTTATTATCATCACTGTGATTTTATATTAACTATTTAATATAAGCTGGTATGAAATACCAAACATTTAACAATTCCTAAATATATAATAATTATAATAACAATTAGATTAAAATAATCTTTATTATCTATATTCCAGTTTCAATTATCAAGATTTTCTAACATTTTATTTAAAAATTTATTTATACTGTACTAATTAATTAGTTTTGCTTAAAATTCCTATAGCTAGGATTAAAAATTTTATTACTTGTCTATGAATTGTCAATTTTATTATAAAAGTAATCTAATTCTTATTCAAAAACAATTATCTTAAGCTAACTGCTGATCTTAATCTTATAAATTAGAATATAAATTATATATATTTAACTTTACTAAAAATGTATTAAATGAACTTAATTTGTGTAGACTGTGTTGTAAATTTTAAGAATTTTTAATTTTTGTTTTAATCAGTTCCGGATAATTTTAAATATCTCTGTTTTGTTTAAATTTATTTATATTATCTTAATCTATTTTAGACATTCTAGATAAAACACTTCCTTTATTAATTATCTTATTATTATCTAATTTAAATGTTGAGAATACTAATTAAGCTAAATTTTATTTAATTCAACTAAAGTATTTTTATTTTGTATTTAACCATATTACCAATACTAATCAAAGACTTAATTTAATATCTTTTTTGTTTTTAGAAACCCACTTAATATAAACATTATTTATATCTTTAATACATCTTTAAATGCTTCATTAAACAATATCTCGTACTTAAATTAATCTACTCATTATTTAATAATGGACTTTTGTTTCTACTTCCAACATTATAATACCTGCTTACTAAATAATTTACATTGGTTTTCAATATTAGCCTTAATAGTGTCAATAGATTCAATTCATGATTATTAATATTTAATTTATTATTAAAAACATTTAATAAATTTTCTAGTAATGTAAGATCAATTTGTACAATTATTTAAAATAATAAAAAACTACACATAGAATTTATAAAAAAAATAAAAGTAGTATAACAGTATTTAATTAAAATTAATTATTATTATTAAAACAATTATAGAATTATAAAAATGAGGGTGGTGTAATCGAGGAAAAACTTTTTAAACTGTATACGAGAACGTAAAATTAAAATATAAAAATGAAAATTAAAATAACAAAATTATATAGGGATATTATGTTGAAATTAAAAATTTATTCAATGAATTCAATTGATGATTTAATAAAATTAAGAACTAGAAATATTTTTTTAATCTAGGTGAAACACTTTGTATATATAGAATCGGTAATTGTAGTTATTCAACCAATAAAGTTATTAGAAATGAAGAAAAAAATACTGTTGATTAAAATGTTTTATCAATAAAATTGATAGATTAATAAAATTATTAGAAGATAGTACAAAAAAGTCAATTAAACCTAAAAATATTTATTATCAAAATAATAAGAATAAAACTATTAAAAATAATAAAAATAGAATTAATAACAACAGCAGCAGCAATACTTACAAACAAGTTAAAATTTTTCTTTAAGAAATTGTAGTAATCTTAATTACAAGTCTTGTTTTTTATTAAAACAGTATTAAAACTTATATCAAACAGATATGAAACTTATAAATTTGTATAAATTTGGCTATATTACCATTTTATTAAAATTATCAATAATAAAGTATGTTAAACCCAATCAAATAACATATAATTTATATAAAGATTTTAATAAGTTTATATAATAGGACTGGAACTATACTGGAAAATAAAAATAAAGTTATAGATATGATAAAAATAGAATTGAAAATGCTCAGGAAATAATAGGTTATTATTCTTTAGATATGAAAAATGTACTTTACATTGTCAGCGATAAAAGCCTTTTTGATTTTAAAGACTTAGGTATATCAAATTTATTCATTTTATGAAAGTATAATTAATCAATTGACAATAATTCTCGATACTGGTTATATAAAATATATCTTATCCTTATAAATTTAAATTAAAAAAGTTTGTCTATTCTTGTTGCATTCGTGATACTTCCACTATTGCATAGCTTTACTTTTTTTTTT
>Ga0154004_1000149_pt1 | contig 17877 bp, 20 predicted proteins | sample TSFL088MetaG_FD_104727 | JGI IMG/M metagenome (GOLD analysis project Ga0154004, IMG submission 104727) | Attine ant fungus gardens microbial communities from Florida, USA - TSFL088 MetaG | ecosystem: Host-associated > Fungi > Mycelium > Unclassified | place: USA: Florida, Lake Talquin State... | reverse complement strand
GGGCCTAGTGGATTCCCTTCTGTAGACTGTTGATTGTCCACAGCCATTGAAGTTCATACCTCATCATCTATCCCGCACAATGGCAAGTATCTATGCCTTTTCATGAAATCTGACCATTGATATTCGAACACCAGTCTACTACTGGTGTTGGAGTTTCCTCAGAGTGTCTCGAGGCCTACCTCAGTTTAAACCAACAAGGAGCCGAAAAGACGAGCAAGAAATATATCATCTTCAAGCTGAATGACGAACTTAATGAGATCGTCGTGGAGAAGGAGTCCGATAACGCCAACTATGAAGAATTCTTGGAGAGTCTTCCAAAGAATGCATCCCGATATGTTGTCTATGATTTCGAATATGAGACGGAGGATGGTGAGCGACGAAACAAGCTTGTGTTCATATCCTGGTGTGTCCGAGGCTTGAATCGTGACACATAGATAGCTGATCACTAGGGCGATGTGCAGGGTCCCTACTCTTTCAAAGATCAAACCCAGAATGGCGTACATTAGGTCAAAAGAAGTTTTGAAGAAACTTTTGACGGGAATCAGTACTGAGATAATAGGTACTGATCCAAGTGAAGTTGATTATGACAGTATGTGTTTGCGATGCCGTCGCGCCGAATGAAGTCGGGGAATCGGAATATGACTATGAAAGTTGGTTAGGTGAGGTCTTCGCAGTGGACTGCGATCAGTACTCTAGTTATCTGAGCATTTGTTATATAAGCCACTGTGACTGCTACCTTTTTCGGCAGATTGTTGATTGTGATTAACCACAGCCATCTAAGTTCATACCTCCACCTTATATCATCTATCCCGCATAATGGCAAGTATCTATATGCCTTGTCATGAGATCTGATTATTGATATTGAATACCAGTCTACTACTGGTGTTAGAGCTGCCCCAGAGTGTCTCGAGGCCTACCTCAGCTTAAAACAGCAAGGAGCCAAGAAGACGAGCAAGAGATATATCATCTTCAAGTTGAATGACAAACTTGATGAGATCGTCGTGGAGAAGGAGTCCGATAACGCCAACTATGAAGAATTCTTGGAGAGTCTTCCTAAGAATGCACCCCGATATGTTGTCTACGATGTCGAATATGAGACGGATGATGGTGGGCAACGAAACAAGCTTGTGTTCATATCCTGGTGCGTCCGAGGCTTGAATCGTGATACATAGATAGCTGATCGCTAGAGCACTGTGCAGGGTCCCTACTCTCTCAAAGATCAAACCTAGAATGGTGCACGCCGGGTCAAAAGAAGATTTTAAGAAATCTTTGACAGGAATCAGTACTGAGATACAAGGTACTGATCCAAGTGAAATTGATTATAACAGTATGTCTTTGCAATGCTGTCTCGCCTTATCAGTCCTAACGTCGGTTGTCCGATCTTCATAAGCTGTCGTTGAGAAGCTTAAACGCTCTTCTAACTGATTGGGCCCTGTAATTGACCATCTACGTAGAAAACGGACGAATTCCTCGTTAATTCTATGTCTTGATCCTTGAAGATCAGCTTCGAGTCAGTCCCGTTTCATCGGGAAGAGCGAGTTGCAAGACAATATTTGGACAAAATAAAACATACACTATAGGTCCAAAATGATGCGTAGATAATTTCCAAACATGGTCATCCAAGGGCGCCTAATATGGAAAGCAAGATCACCGCCTCATACCACGATAAGCCTCGATCTGTCCTCTGAGTCCAAAAATCTGTCCTTTGGTAAACTCCCTCATACACGCGTCATCTGAATAATCCATGAAATTGTCTGCAGATTCAATCACATCAGACCAGACCAGATGGTCATGATTTCTTTTTGATAATGATGACGTACGGATAGGATCTAGGCCAGGGTCGTCAGGGCAACTATCCCTCTTGTTTGGACACCGATATGCTGGAGATTCTTCTGCTGGTGTATCGTCGACGAAATCCCCAGGCCCTTCGCATCCGCCCTGTTGTAGTTGTTATATCATCGGTTGGGATTCATAGGACAGGAATTGCCAGATCGAAACGGAAACGTCCGAGCATCAAACTGACCTGAAATGTATGATAAAGGCCTAGCCAATGGCCGATTTCATGTGTGAGAGTGCGACCTTTGTTGTATGGAGCCAACGTGCCTCCTGGGAGGCTTGAATAGAGGACGACAACGCCATCGAGGAACGTCTTGTCATTGTAATCCCAAGGAAAGGTTGAATAACCAAGCAGGCCTGCCCCTTCTCCGTCACGGAAACTAGACTCGAACTAAAGGAGGAATATTCGGAAGAAAAGTGGATTACGGACCCTACAGAGTATACGTTTAGCGATGCAGCACCACCAGCCCGAAGGAGCGCCTTCATGTCATTCTCGTGTTCGCTGTAGTTCACTTGATATACTATGGTTCGGTTTTTCACTAATCGAAGCCACTTACTTTTCAGGAGCAACTCGATTGAACCAGTCAGAGTTCTTGGTGCGTGTCGTATTAGCGTGTCTCCATCTAATCCCAGTCAAGCCATAGTCCTCATTTAGAACGTCAATCTGGTTCTTGATTTGCTGTTCCCTGCATATTCCTCAGTCTCGGGAAGCAGAAGCTTTATGGAGATTCACTTGCGGGATGTAACCGCCTTCGAGGGTCGTATTCTCGTACACGACGTGAAAGAGTAGATCGGCATAAATTGTGTGTGAATAGGTTGTTGTGCCAGACTCAAGACGCATGGCTTGAAATCTGCGCTCAACATCCGCAACCTTGGAATCATTGATATGAGTACCGCAGTGCCTAAAACAACAAGAGTGTATGGTTCAGGAGGTAGATAACCAGAAGGAAAGCTAGAAGATACCTTCTTGGATTATGCAGTGAGGCGGCCTCACTGGCTACTATCACTAGAGCTGGGAACAGCAAGCCTCTCGTGAGGGGAGTGATCAGCATCGTTGGGAGATGTCCGATGATACATTGTACTTTATAGCGTGCAAGAAGGTGCATCGAGGGCCAGGGTTCCTACTTAGGAGAAGCTCAAGCAACCTTGTCTAATGCTGCAGATCACAAGAAGAATCAAAGATGCTCTTTGGAGAAGTTGTCAACGCACGCGGAACAGGAAATGCATCTGGTCTAGCAGTGCATCCTAGGCTCTCAAATTGTATCTCTCTAACAGGGAATACATCGAATGCCAGGTACTCCCGTCAAGATAGCAGAAAGATACAGGGTACAGAAATGGTGACCTTCTTCGATCGTTACGTTACCTGGACGGTGAAGTGTAAGAGGAAAGGAGATTACTTGAAAGATGATGTTGACTGCTATATTATTGATGATTGACTGTAAATATACGATTCTGATGCAAAGACGTTGCTGGATTTAAGTATATCCGCAGCTCGTACTACCTACCACATCATTTGATGTTTCGGGTGAATGATATACGATGTGACTGGATTTGAGACAGATGTTGCAGCTCTACCGCGAACGGCGGGCTTTTTTTTGGAAGTGTACCAGTAGAAATTTTGGATACGGGTGCATCATTCGCTTACAATTGTCAACGTTTAGGAGACTGGCCGGTTCTATGAGATTGATCCGGGAAGGTGACGATGAGGTCATTAAAATTCAAGTCCACTGAAGATAGGCTCGTATGTGCTGAGGACATTGAACAAGCAATTGTATATTTACGTTTAAACAGCCCAGCGAGGCCTACACGACTTTGCATATTGATTCAAAAGAACTAGCCTCCATTGCTTTGTGGGACGTAGCACATGGCAACAAGCATGCAAGGCACGTGCTCAACCTATTTCTTCCCATCTCCGGCTTCCGCTCTTTAATCATCCCTCATCCTCGCTGTCGTCTGGTTCGCTCTCTTGTCTCTTCCATTCTTTTCACATTTCCACTCTTTTCTTGGTTCATTGGCTTGCGTATATCAGTTTTGCAATGGCTCCTCTTGCCGGAAGACCGCCGTTTGCAACTGACGAACCAGATTCATTTTATGAATCTGCTCCCGCCCCGCAACGCAGAATCCGACAGCCTGCTCCTCCAAATGCCCGTACATCTGCATACAATGTGTATGTTTTGTGTGCTCTTAATTGCTTGACCAGCCGTTCATCACTTCTCCAGTTATGAGAACTATCTCGATACCGACGACTCGCGACAAAGCCGGCTTGCGACTCGTCAATCTGGTGTGGGTGCCCTAGGCATGGGTCTCATGAACATGTCGGACTCTGACGACACCGATGACGAGGGACCAGCAGTCAGATCTTCGCCAGTTCAATCCAAGAATGCTATGCTCGCAGCTGCTACCGCACCGCAGTCATCTTCCAGAAAAATGGCTCAGTTCAATCCAAAACTTGCACGAACACATGATGACGCTCCTTCCCAGCCTGGGTATACTGCTCCCGTTGCTGCATACAACCTTGCACGCCCAGAAAATGCCCCGACACGTGCGCCGCCGCCGCCACAACCCATGGAAGTTCCATCGTTAGAAAATCCATTTGAACCTCCCACAGCGCGGGTGTACAATTCGCATGGTGCACTGTTACCTAATTCACCGTCGCCATCAGGTCCACATCCTCTTCAGCCGCCGATTACACCTATCACTCCCGTCTTTGCTAAACCTGGTGCTGTGACCTTCACTGAGCCTGTTACTCGTAGTAAACCAATCATGCGCTCGGGTACAGAGGATGCCCTTCCAACTAGACGAGGTGATAAGGGTGATGATTTCTGGCGTCGTTTCAGCATGGTTGCCAAGATTGAAAATGCGAGTGGGGCAAAAGAGAGGTAAATATATTCTGTCATAAATCCATCCGCAATCCTCTCAATGGATTTCTTAGCTCATGGCTTAAGAAATCTCAGAACGGCTCATCAAAACTATCCCGTTGGGTTTGGGTTGTCGCCGTAGTCCTCGTACTGTGCATTGTTGCTGCCAGTATCATTGGTTGGCAAGTTTCCAAGAGCAAACCGAACCACTCTCCTCCCGCTGCGCTCGGTGGTCAGGCTAATGAACGCCCTACATCCAGTTCGGTTGTCTCAGACGTCGGATCTTCTGCTGTCAAACACGTTTCTCCAACGCACACAGTTGCGCGTCGTGCTGCAGCCACCGGGATCCACTCCGGTCATGCAAGAGATCTGGAACGGAGGAAACGAGTTTTTAACATGGTTATTGCCCATTAGGCATCTATAACCTTTCGCTTGATTTCCCACTTCATGATTATGCTTGAACCTTATGGCGAAACTGTCGCTCAATAATCTGTCTGTGTTTGATGAAAGACTCCAACGTGATCCCTTCTGCCGGCTCTACTCAGCGATGCCTAGCCATGCATGTCGTCAACATTCTCTATCCTTCTGTTCGTCTGGGTTTCAACTGACGTTTTCTTTGTTTCTTTATCTGCTTATTTCTCACCGGAAGGCAATCAAATACCCCCTCACATTCAATTCATAGCCATCTTCGCTCAGTAATCCTATACCATTCTCATCTATCTTCTATGTTGTCTCGGCTATGAAACTTGGATTTAAGTCATATTTTAGAAAATTGAATCCAGTTCTGTGGCTTTTACGCTATGAATTTCCTTGCTGTCTAGCTTGAACCAAACTTGAGATTATCAAGACTGTAGACAAAGATCTCAGATGAAGTCACTAATGATTTAATTTCAGTGGATGGATGATCATCGGCAAGGTCAGGAAACTTTGTCGTATGAGACTCAAATTCTAGCTACACCTGTAATGTTCTGAGAAACTCAGTCCAGCCCCGCAACGATGCTTGGATGTCATTGATCTCGGAAAAATGATATCATCGATAACATGATAATTTTACCGGTGGCGTCTCGATAACGTGATTCGGCATGCTGCCTGTTCTCAGAAGGTCATATTGTATAGCTTCTATCTCATTAAAGCCACTTCATCACTCCAATCCTTCAGCGGATATATACTCTAGATCCATCAACCATCAAAGCAGCGTGAATATGAAATATATTTCTCCCACCGTAACTCATTCATATTAAAGACTAGCGCATATCTGAATCTCAATGATCTTCCACAGGACCTCGCAGCCATGATGAAAGATCCAAGCCTCACATCGCGGAAGGATTTTCTGGTCGTCGATGTCCGTGATGAAGACCGTGTCGGGGGCCATATCGTCGGAAGTGTGAATAGGCCATCTATAGAATTTCTGGCAAGCGTAGACAAACTCGTGACAGATACCCAGGGAGTACCATTAGTCATTTTCCATTGTGCACTCTCGCAGGTCCGGTAAGTTGTCTGTCCCTCTGATATGTAGTCAGCATCGTCAGCCAGAAATTGACCACGGCCTAGAGGACCCAAGGCAGCCCGCGTAAGTGAGCCACTCACGTATTTGTCACTTTTTCATCAAACTGGGTGCAAAGATATACGAGGAAACGAGAAACAACAAGTACAAGGGACAGGAGATATCGCAAGAGGTTGCTGTCCTCAGAGGTGGATTTGTAGGATTTCAGGATCGGTACAAGGTCTGTTCTGCACACCTGCATATCTAACCCAAATTCAATTTTGCCATGCATAGAATGATCCAAAACTCGTGACAAACAAAGATGTTTGGGAACCAGAGATGATACCTCTCCCCCAAAGATCTTAATAATCCCCCCTCTCTACTACCCGACAGACGTTTCATAATCTTTCACCACAGCCCTCCGTCGTGGAGTCTGCGCAAGGACTGCAGTAACCTGTTCCCGTTCTTTGCGTAGCCTACTTTGACATATGTGCCTTGGAGTCACACCCGTTTGTTAGTTTTCTTAGTGTAGAGTTATGGCTGGAATGCAGGCATTTACCATGATGCGATGGACGTGAGAGCAAAAGTTGCGACGGCCCAATTTCCAGCTTTGATGGGTGCTGTTTTTTGTTTTAAAAAAACGGGTCAACAATTTGAACATGGGATGAAAGAAGGGACGCACGCAGAGAAAAGCCACGAATGATACCGATTCCGGCTCCAGCTGCAATGCCAGCTAGCAGACTTTGACGCGCACACGGAATGGCAGTAACATGTAATGCACTCTAAGCAACCGTCCATGGTCATCCTTCACCTACTTTTAAGAAGAAAAACAAAGGTCTGCCTTACCTGTATCGAATCGTATGCGAGATTGCCACTAGGCGAAGGAAGATGAGAAGGTAAGTTGATTTCCTTCGATTCATCTTGTTCTTGGTTTTGAGAATTTGACTCTGTTTGTTGGCTAGACATAGTGCAGAACAGAAAGTGGGCTGGCTTTGATGGCACTTCACACCATCAAATCTCTGACCAGGCTAGCCCGTCGACTTTTGTGCAGAGTCCCTGACAGACAACAGAGTTGAGCTTGAGTTGCATTGAGGGATTGGCTGAAGCCCCAACACCAAAGGTAAGTATGTTGCCATAGGTGGCCAAAACGATAGGTGTGTTGTTCTGACTAATCCTTAGTTTTTTTTTCCCTTCACCAATTTATTACTGAATTCTGTTGTAGTCAGTTTACTTAGCTCCCTTCCAGCAATTTTCTGTGAATGGCTAGATTGTATTGGAGTCAGTCTGCCTTCCTTCAACTTTTGATGTGGCCCATTGTGTAGTGTCATAGTGAGTTTGTCCCCCCTCACTACCTGTTCTGATCTTTTTTTATTGAGAGTGTGTGATGTAACAGTCATCACTGACCAAGTTTTGCCAGGTTTAAACTTGCAGTCATCTGAGTACTATTACTTCCACATCTGTTCTCTGTAACTTAGATATTTAGACACCGAGTTGCCTGTCAAGTTGTCTAGACCTATCACACAGCCATGCTCAGCCACTACAATTGTAGCAGCTATGTTATCATCCACTGTTAAGATCGATACCCAGCAATACAGCCTGAGCAGTGGTGATGTCAAACACCACATACATCCTCCCCACTTGAGGACAATAGATCTCATAAGTCTAGGCGAAATCAGGTACTGAAAGTAAGAGTTGAATTTCGTATCCTGAGTTTAATACTCCTATCGCTCGTCCACTCAAACTTGACTTGTGACAGAGCTTCAACCGTCGACAAGATGCCTGTTGGTCCAAGGGATGATAAACATATTAAATGATATCTCCTTCAGTAGTAGGGTTCAAAAAACATACCCTCCTTTCCAATATTGAAAGGAAACGTCTTGAAAGGTTGGCCTCCGTTGCTTCCCTGCCTTGGTGGCGCACCTGGATTAAAGAAACTAATGAAGCTTGCACCGACCTTCCACACCAGTGCAACGCTTTCCTCCATTGATAGAGTCACAAGCCTTCTGCCGTCTGGAGAGAAACCTAATGCAGTAATGGGCTTCTTGTGGCCTTCTAGTACGAAAAGTCGAATCGCAGTTCTTAAATCATACATAATCACGGCGCCTTCGTGCGTGCCAACAGCAAGGCGCTGTGTTGACATGTGGAAATCGACTGTTGGGAAACTAAGACATTCTACCATATATATGGTGAAATTGAAAGAACAGGCAAGAGCGCACGTTTTAACCACATGACCAATGATCTCTGTAGCTGTGTCTAGGACTGCCTCTCTGTTTGTTGTGCTATTGGGATCCAATGACTTCACAACGGCTTCCATGAGTCTTGGTAGGTTCGGCTGAAGCACTGAGGGTTGCTGGACATTTTGTGAGCGTCGCTCAAGGCTCGACGATAAGCTGCGCACCTTTCGAATCAGAAATACAACAATCTGCATCACGGACCTGCGATGCTCAAGTGTAGGAGGGGTGAGAATGTCCAAACCCAGGGTTGACATGAAAAGTTGAGTGTTTTTGGTCGCAATGGACAAAACAGCAGCTCGGGCCTGCGCACCAACGTTCTGGGATAAGACATCATTTTTGCGCGAAGTAGTTGCGAGCGTAAAGAGGGAGCGGAGGATCTCCATCGAGTCAATGTAATACTGCCATACATGAAATCCTCTGGAGCAAAGATCAATGGCAAGGACCCGATAGCTCGATTTATCATCCAGGAGATAGAGACTGATAGATTTAGAAATATCTCGTAGCACCCTGATAAAGTTTCAGGAACGAACGAAGGTGACAGAGGGTCAAAAACATCGTACGGAGCTGAGATGAAACTGTACTTCTCTGCGGCAATGAAGCCACAGACGAACAATGATAAAGCAGCTGTTAAGGATTCTCGCTCTGAAGGTAATTGGAGACAAGGGGCTAGTAAAATGCCCTCAATTCAGAGAAGATAGTCAAGATAAAAGCACGTACCATAATGTTGCCAGTGCTCGAGAGTTGAAATGGCTTCCTCATCTGACATGGAGAATATGCTTGCATCAAATACAATACGGATAGCTTGCCGTAATTCGTCTGAGGGGCCAGTCAAGCTGATGTACGATATGAGAATTATTCTGATCAGCTCACTTGATCCCTGAAACCATAAATTGGCGAGATAGGATAAACTCGGCGGTTGATACGCCTCACCGACATATTTGGATAATGATGTTGTATAAAAGTTGATTACACTATTTGCTACTTCTGTATGCTCTGTTACACTAGTGATAAGCCACGTCGGAAGGACAAAAAACACATTCGCACCTTCAAAGAGGGCTATCACTTTAAGCACAAGCACTATGCCCAAGAGCCTGGTGGCAGTGACATTGCCTGAAATACACCACACCTCACTGGACGTTTTCGGGCTAAAGAATGAGATAGACTCTGCCATCGCAAGTCCAACTGAGGCGCCTGATTCACCAATGCCCAATCTTTCCTTACACATTGAGTCAACATCACCTTGTAAACCCGAAGTAATGAGTACAGAGAGAACGATACGGAGCTGATCCAAGCTCTTCAAGATTGCACGCGTTTGATCTCGACTTGAACTGATAACCTTTGCAGCGGCGATCGAGTCGGCAACGAAACGCTCGGTTTGTAGCGAAAGAATTGAGACTGATATTACATATCAGATCAAAAGGCTATCGTATTATCTGACAGCGCACCAGCATCTGAAGCCATCGGCAGCGGGGCAGGGATGTCCCAGACGGCAGACGTTGAGAATTTTTTAACCAGATCCCTATAGTTATGGTTTTTATCGTTTCAGAAATCATCAACGAGCAGCTTACATGCGTGTCCACCCCCCTTGGTCCAGCATTTCTTGAGCTTTCTCCAAGCTCATTGATCTCCAGAACTCTTTCGTACGCACATCCCACAGTCGACAGCGACGGTCAGCATATATGAGTAGTAGGTTATGTCCTCCAAGACACAGCGATTCAAGCTTTGCTGGCGCGCCAGGAATGAGATACAGGCTGAAAAGAGTTGATTCCTGCTGACTATGAAAGAGAAACGGAAAAACACACAGCTGGAACCCATCAACACCGATGACAGCAATTGCACCATCCATGGCAATACATAATGCGCATCCATGTAGCGGATTTTCTTTCTCTTCAGGAAACTGAAGAACCTTGCTGAGAGCTGTGTTGAATGCAACCCATCGTGCACACAGCCCAAGGTTACTACAATCACTATATTAGAGCAATAGCGTAAGAGTTGATTAATAGATGTACTTCGAGTTCCAGATCGCAACTGAGCCATCGTCAGCGCCACCAAGAATGTACCTCTCCTTCGTTCTGAAGTTGGAAACAACGTGTAAACTGAGAATATAACCGTCCAGAGGCTTGTCAGACATTTTGATAGGATCGTTTATAACATTGTACGGCTGGCACATCTGTCCGAACGACCAAAGCCTCAGAATACCATCGGCTGCGCACATGTATGTTAATACGAGGTAGAGAAACAAGATTTGGAACCTTACAGCCACCAGCAAGTATTAAATCTGCATCAAGTGGAAAAAGCGCCGTGTTAATGACATGCAAGGCCACAGGTATGGGAACGCTCAGGAGCGTTCGAGGAACGATTTCAATACTAGTCCCAGCATCCCACGTATAAACATAGACATGGCGACAACCAAGTGAGTCGTCCGAGATACTTATGAATTCCGACGTCGAGGAGAAACATGAAGCATCCCAGCACTCTATGGTGATTGTCCTCTCAAGATTTGAGCTAAAAACCAATGTTCAGCTGGCCCACGAGGACAGCACACTGCGATCACTTACTAGTAACGTATCTTCGTAGCTGGGGAAGCTGTGTCGTTATTTGCGTCCACACACTGTAAACTATAGATGTCAATCCGGTCCTGAAGCTCCTACTATAAGTAATCCACTGATCTCGAGGAAACACAATTGCTCGCCTCAAACAACACTGCATACTGATGATCATCTAGCCATTTAACATTCATAACTTCTTGCACAGGATCTCGGTACAAGACCTGAAAGCTTCCTGCACATTCAACAATCTGATTACTGTCTCAGTCACTGAGCAGGATGTAGAGATGCAACTTACGATCAACTCCGTCTCGGTCCAGACAACTCCAAACAAATCATGCTTGCCAGGGTAGAGAGTAAACCCGCACAATGGCGTGTCGAAGGATAGTTGACCGAGTACCTGAGGATCACCCAACGACACTTTCATGTTGATTTTATTCTCATGTAAAGGTAGATAGTCCGATGACATAGCCTTGAGCTTAAAAGGATTGGATATATTCGAATGGGCCGAACCCGAGTCAGGTCCAGGTGAAGCTGATGCTGGTAATTCAGGGAGAACTTCTAAGTTACGGGCACACAAGTCACGGTCTGCATCAATGCAGAAAATGAGATTCCGACCTGTAGATGTTTTAGACATTCCTGTAGATCGGAAGGGTGAGTACTCATGCATTTACCGTCAGGATTTGTCAGAATTTCCATGCTGTTGAACAAACAATTAAGTTCCCAGCTCCCTAAGAATTCGAGCGTAAATTGTGTCGGACGAGTTTCAGTTCCCGACACTAATTGGTACATCACTGAGAGGGTTCGATCTTGAGGAACATCTTCCGCGTCAGACATACTAGAGGGAATGCCTCCGGGGATGCCTCCGTGGTTGAGAGCGGATGCAGTGATATAAGTCGTCTATCCAGAGACGTGAGGCATTGATACGCAGTTTCGTATACTTGGCTATATACCTGCTGCATGGAACTGACTTGAAGATTTCGCCAAGCAAAAGTATCGTTGAGTGAGTCACGATCCTTGGGTTTCAGCTGTTCTTTGGAAAGACCGTCCTTAGTTTGGACACAAGTCAAACACTGTCCATCTGTTAGGGAAAACAGATAGAGAAATCTGAGAAGGTCGAATTTATCTCAGTGCGACGCGAAGAATGAGGACTTCTCACCCCGACTCCTGAAGTACGATACAAATGAAACTCTCCGTGAGAATAAATATCGACTTGACTGCGTTTCCTGATCCATTGGTACAGGGAATGATGTGATACTGCAAGTCTAACTCATCCAATATTTCCGTACCCGGCTCTCTCGGTGACGCTGGAGTAGAGAAAAGTCTGGAATTATTGGGAGGCGGAAAGTTTATCAGAACTTTAGACAATTCCATCCTTCGCGTCAGAGTGGGCTCAGTGGGTGGGAAAGTAGGCGGGGAAGGGGGCTTGATGGATATTGCTCTTTCGGAAACCGTGTCAGAAAGAGTCCTAGTGCTTGGGTTTTTCCCTTTCAGCAGATCTTTGAGTTTGTCTGCTTCGTCTTCGAAGTCAACATAGTTCTTTGGGGCTTCTACACGTTCAGCACTGATGCCAGATACGACTCTAGCCCTTGGGGGAACGAACAGAGGTGCAGCACTTGTTGAAGGGGACGCGGAACGAGAAGTCTGATGTTTTGTTGTAAACATTAACGGTAGGGGCTGACAAACCGAAGGCTCAACAACATCTAAAAGTGAGGTGGATGGCCTTTTGCGAAAAACATACAAAGTCCCATCCTCACAGCCCACCACAAGGCCTTCATGGCTTTGATCCTGCCTGTCTAGCGTTCGTGTCCATGTTTTTATTGATGTAGGCTTTCCTTTGAGGAAATCGTCCATGAGTAAGTCTGTAGAATCATTTGTATAGTCGGCGTTGTGTAAGCGACGGGAGCTGGGAAAAGATAAAGGAAGGGAGAAATTGGACATTGTCAATAAACCATATTGAATCAAGAATTGTCTTTGGGATCACGTGATGTATTTAATCTTATCAAAAAAAATGGTTCAATTCAGCCAGTGGTCGATCACAAATTTTCTCACTTATGAAAGATCGGGTGATGGCCCTCAGCTTTTCTCCGCCTTTACTGTCCCCACCTGCATCCTCTCTTCGTGGATCTAGATTCAAGATTGAGGACGAGCAGTGCAATAATGGGGGAAACTCGTTGTGCATTTACCAACGAGTTTCCCCCATTATTGCACTGCTCGTCCTCAACTCAACAAGAGGTAATCAAATCGTTCAGCTGCATTTTTCTACACCTGTCATGTCATTCGACTTGTCTTTTCTGTCGACATGCATCAGCTCCTGTGCCTACGCTTCGTGTATCGCGCGGACGCAAGATAAACTAAGTCTGTCTAAGACCTGGGGATCGATACACGACGTAACAATGCAGCATGTTCCCGAGCAACATCTGATCTTAGGCCTTGGGCCTCGAGAAGAATGCCATTTCAGGTGCGTCCTAGCTTGAGGGTGAATAATTGCAACAGTCTAGAACGATCCATAAATTGACTGGGCAGTTCAGGTCCAATAAAGCCATGCTAGTATCTTGGCTGTGATCTATCTTCGAAGTTACCACAATAAGTCTTGTGATACCCTGGGGCGATACGGAAACAGAGAAGATCAATTATCCTGTCGACACATCTTCAGGATGAAATGCCAGTCACATCTCGAATTTCTCAAGATATCATTTCACGCAACATACAGGAAAATCTCAAGCAGCTGGTTTTTGAGCCTTTCATCTTTGTTATTCTGTAGCTCAACTGACTGCTTGAGTTATACTAGAGATAAAAAAACTTCTCACATTGTACATTTGACTGTTCAGATTTTACCTTCAACGGGCTTTAGGAGAACTGTTCGACGAGAAGACCACCTTACTGTTGCCGTCGGGTGAACATTCATGTCAGAGAAGACTTTTTCTCCTGAATCAGACTAATCAAATCTTCAACGATCATATACATATTGCGATCAAATCGTAGTACCTTGGAACTCGGCTATCCGGAGTATTTACTTAACAAACCTATAGTTTCTTCTCGATCCTCCCTGAACATTCTGCTCGAGGATGGTTTCACGATAGCCGGCCTCTGGACACCGTCGACCCCTGTCATGGCCAACATTCCTTTTCTCTGGAGTAGATCAACGATCCTCTGAGCATCCTCCTGTACGTCTTTGGCAGTCAACCTATACCGCTTCGGCGTAATTCCAGTTCCAAACGTCCTCGTAACATGATTCGCACATAGCATGACCACCATGATATTGACTAGGTGCATCGGCACAAGCGAAAAGACAGTTGACCATATCAGTTGCAAATTCGTCTGTTCAAACCTCGTCAAGGGGCCTTTACACCCTGGTAACGGTGTTCTTGGATAACAAGTCCTGCTAAATGTGCCTCCATGATTAGGATTGGACCATCCACAACACCTGAGCGAGTCTTGAATGAGCATGCGACCGTATGGCGTGTAATACTGACTCCAGGACATGTCGAGTTTCTGGTCAAGTGCAAATGTGGCGCGTTTGTATGTCGTGTAACCGATAGCACACATCGAAATAAGGCATGGCCATAAAAGAAGAGCATATATAGCGATGATAGGTCTTGAAGACAGGAGGGTCCCAATGACCCCGACGAGAGCAGTGAAGACGAGAACAGAAGAGGCAAGGGTGATGAGGATGAGCACGTCGTTGTCTGAAACATACATCACATCTGCATTGTGCCAGACTGGGTAATGGAATAAACATTAGCTGCGAGGCGCCACCGCGATTGAATAATGGAGACCCACTGCGGAACCAAATCCCTATAGCGCAGGATAAACCCGCAATCCCATAAACCAATACTGATAACACAGAAAAAAGCAAACAACACTTAAAGCCCGTCCATTGACTGAACCATTCAAAGCCCAATAGTCCATTGCCACCACCAATTCCATTTTCAAGTAAGACTGCATCTACAGACTTCTTCAGTTCATCATTACCCAGCCTTCCGGTGCTCTTGAGGGGTAAAGGTTTCGGCCATTTACTTGTAAATTTGTCAGGAACACCAAGCCCAGACTTCGGTAAGACATGACCCAAAGACGAAGCAACCGTGGCAGAACTCGAAGCAGATCTGGTGGTGTATACAGAATCCTCCGATTCAGTCCTTGATTTCTCTGGTCTCAAAACCACTTGTTGAACGTCCAAGTATCTCTGGGCATCCGGAAATCTTGTAGGAGTTGGGAGCACATTCAAGGACATGGAGCCTGACCCCGAACACATAGAGGGTGTAAGAGGAACTGTATCCAGCCCATCGTGATCCGTAATTTGACTATAAAAAGAGCCAGTATAATCAAGTTGCGAATTTCTAGCTTGAAATACGTCAGCGAATGGGTCCTGTTCGAAACTACCATTGTCTTCATTGTAAGGAGAAAGCTCAACTCGGGGACTCGTCCGTCTGCGAAGAGAATGAAGATCATCGTATTCACAGGGATTCCTTCGTGATCCATTGTTTAAATAGTTCGCCATGAAGGTCGAGGTTGTGGAGTAAAGCGGTAGACGAGAAAGGCCTAGCCATGGGTCAGCCACATTCAGATATTGGGTAACATGGTCAAGTCTTTGAAAAGAATCCATGATTCATCCAAATACAAACGACTATACAAATCTTGTCTTGGATTCGAATCTGCACACGCTGTACTTGATAACAAAGTGAGCGAGAGATATGATACGGATTCGAAAATGATGATGTCTGCAACGAGAGTCCATAACCAAACCAAGCTGATATCAAGTCCATGAAGCAAAATTAATAATGTAGTAAGTTCGAGAAGGGGTAATATCGACGTTTACTGTCGTAATTCATTCCGGGGCAAGCGATGAATCCTTTTGGACAGCAGAAAGAATCATGAACAGGTGTCACGCGCTATTTGTAGGCAATTCCCATGGACAATCGGCGTCAGCGACTTGAGTGGACACCATTGGACTTCCTGGAAGTCCAAAAATATCGAGATGAAGCACAAGTTGGAACTGCATAGCTACCACCACGTCAGATAAATCGTCACAAAATAATACAAGACCACTCACGGGGACGGGTCCCATTTGCATAATTGATCTTGTTTCTGCATGCATTGTACCAGTTGTTCCCTGAATGGCTCAGCTGGTCAGACAGGATCCTTATACAGATAATTGTCAAGGAAAATTACTCACATGTCTGATCGGTATCATTAGTTGCAATGTATGTAAAGTTCAAAGGCAGCATCAGTTCAGGAAACTGCTTCGGGGGAACTATCTGATCATGGAGGAGATCACCCGTACCCACTTGACGTCCGGTGGTGAGGTCGAAAATGGAAGCCCGTATGTGCTTGAATGTGATGGGCACGAAGTTGCTGCCCGTATCGAGCTCCAGTGAAGCAAAGGCTGGAAAGGAAAAGTTTGCAGGTGCTCTTGAGAATCCATACGACACAGTCTGGGCCCATTCTCCTGTTGCGTTCACAATCGGTGTCCGGTTATTAAAAGAAAAGGATGGTACTCGAGGAAAACAAAAAGCTAGGATGAGCCCAATTCTTGACGATCATGAAACAAAAACACATTAGGTTGAAGGAAAAGAGAATAATCAAGATGAACTCACACAATGCACAAGACAAATATGAACCATACAAATACTTTCCTTGTACAGTATGACCCACACATTCCCCGTTCGCCCCGGTTCCATTGTTTCCACTTCTCTTTCCTCGATTCCGATTTCTTTTCACGCTTTGCGCGTTTAGTCATGTCGTGCAGTTCAGCTTTGCCCCATTCCGGCCCGAGTGCTGGCACAGTGACCATTTCCACTTGTGCCTGATTTGACTGCCCTTCGAGCTCCATCTTCGGAGACGGTGTCGGAGGTTCCAATGGCTGATATCTGTCTGTCGGTTTAGTCGATCATGCCAGGAATTCTCATGAAACAGCTCGCACTCACCCATTTGAGCTTATCGTAGTAGAACCAAAGGCCGTACTATACCTTGGCCCTGCATTGTTAAAATCCGCATAGACATCCCATACTTCTTCTTCCTCGTCTCGTCCGCCCTTAAGCGGTTCTTCTCTTCCAGGATAGAATGTACTTGAGTTATAACCACCAGAGGCTTGACGTCCTCCAAGCCGATTTAACTCAGGAGTGAAGAATGATGAGGCATCATCTCGTCCTGGCCGCTCAGCAGGACGGTGGTTGGGCGGAAAATCTTGATTCAGTGCATCCATTGAACTTTTACGTCCCCCGTAGAAGGAAGATACAGTGGATTTTCGATCTGTATCCATGAGACAGTGGGAAAAGATATAGGCGCTAAGGACAACGACCGAACAGCAAGCCGCCCGCACGTGGATGTGTCAATCACCGTCATAACAAAAATCGATAAAATCATATGCTACCCGGTTCTTTCCCATCCACTACTCTCGTCATCTGTAAGGGCATCCTTCGCACTGATGTGATTATGGATCAGTGGCTCTTCTGCGCTTCCGATGCTCGTGGATCTTGTGCAATTAATCTCGCAGCTGAAAAGCTGCCGTGTTATGCTTCATCTTTGTTTTCCACTGGATCTGATTCCTTATATCGGGACTCCGCTAGATGAAAGACATACCGCTTGGTATTCTCCATTCCCCCAAGGACTAGCTGTTTCAATGTCATCTCGTCCATTCATTGATGGTCTTATTTTTCCTTGAGAAATTCCCTATTGTCGCATGGGGCAATCACGCAACTGTAGAAACAAGAAGGGGATTTGAGGAACTCAATGCCATCACCGCTGAAGTCAAGTAGAAATATGGTCATGAGATTGACTTGGTCGTAAGCCATTCGCTCGTCGGATTTCGATAAACAAACAGTCAAAGGAAGGTTTTTGCTTGGATCAGCGTTACTGCATGCAGGTGAGCATCTCTCGAGAAATTTCAATCAAAACTCGGATATCCTATCATGCTCTGC
>Ga0154004_1000146_pt1 | contig 18119 bp, 15 predicted proteins | sample TSFL088MetaG_FD_104727 | JGI IMG/M metagenome (GOLD analysis project Ga0154004, IMG submission 104727) | Attine ant fungus gardens microbial communities from Florida, USA - TSFL088 MetaG | ecosystem: Host-associated > Fungi > Mycelium > Unclassified | place: USA: Florida, Lake Talquin State... | reverse complement strand
CAACTACAGTTATATACTCATAGTATTATGAACAGACTCAGTGTCATATACCGGAAATTCAGTATTATTTAATATTTATTTTCATTTTCTTTTCATTTTCTTTAGAATTTCCACCCCTGACCTCCTAAGTTGTCTACTCCTATAGGACCACGATGTAGACCAAAACACTTGTACCACCACTTCTATTCCAGGATTGGTATAAGTGCTCTACCAGTACATTGTAGTTCCCTAGTTCACAGACCAAAGTCATCAAGTCACCTCCTTGTAGTGCTTTTCCTCTCTGCTATATACCTCTTAACTCCATTACTCCTAAATTTACCATACCTTCGGACAACATTCCACTACTCCAAAATACATGACCACAACAAATGACAGGAGATTGAGGCACAGTGCACAAGCTGAGGCCAAGGTCATTCCACTCCTGTATTGTCATTACATTCCCTCCAGACCAGCTGTAAAACCACAGGACTAGAGAGCAATATCTCTTATTTCACTCAGTAGCATGTTCCACTCTCCAACTCCACCCTTTGCATTACTTTCTGGAACTTGGAGTGCACATTCATAGTATATTCATAGTAATTCCTAGTATATTCCTATCCTTCCTATTGTTAGTGCAAGATCATAAAGACTCAAGCTCAACCAAGGTAGTTACTCAGGAAAAACTCAATAAAATTCCCTATTGGATTCCACTAGGTACTTATACAAATATTGGTTAGTCTATATACCTGTCTCCCACAATCATATGACCATTACTAAGAACTATCTATATCTTACATAATTCTTCCTACACTATTTATATCTTTCTCATATTGTATTCTTGGATGTTTCTCATCAAGTTAATGAATATACAAGAAATAGTTTCCTTATTGGGAGTTGTTAGCATGCAGTCATAAGGACTTAGAGCTTAACCAAGGTAGTTGTTCAGGAAGAACTCAATAGAGTTCTCTATTGAATTCTTCTAGCTACTTATACAAATGTCTGTTAGTTTATGCATCTATCTTCTGTGATCATATGACCCTTACTAATAACTATATATCTCTTACATAATTCTTCCCACATTATTTATATCTTTCCCATGTTATATTTCTGGATATTTCCCATCAGATTAATGAATACATAGAAAATAGTTTCTTCTTTAGGAACTGTCTTATAACATAGCCTTCCTTTCAAGTTTTCTTGTTTCAAGGAATTTTTCCATTGTATCCAGTTCTTTTCCCATCTTTTCTCCCTCTGCCTCTTGTATTCCTTATTTAACTATCCCCATAGAATTTTAGCTGTAAACCTCTCTAGTAGTTCTCTTGCAAACATCTTTTCATCCTCTTCTTCTTCTTGTTGTCATACTTCCCTAGCCTTTTCTTCATACTCTCTTTTGAACTCTTCAACCAACTCCTTTGTGTTCTTCAGATTTTCCCTACTTTCCCAAGTATCTTCTTCCACCAGGTATCTCTTTTATTGTACTAAGTATTACAAATGGCCACTTACTGATTTGTAAGTTAATGATTTAATAATCAAAAGGCTCAAAAAAGTGAAGTTTAGACAATAGCAAAAGATGTTGTTAAGTCTGAGGTTTATTCTCAGATATATAGTTCTTAAATACATAATTGTAGTAGTCTGTGCACTAGGACAGCCTACCACATAATCACTACCTATTGTTCTATATATAGGAGTACTATTGTTCTTGAAATAGAGATAACCTAACTGTTTTAGGGTAGTCCTTTGTTCTATTTAAGGACAGATGATAATCTATGGGTAAAGATCAATATTATATACAAACATTGAGGATCTTGTATTTCTATGGGATCTTAATGCCTCTGGTTCTATTTATAGCCAAAAGAAGCGCATTGAAGAGAGCTTCACAATGGTCATTGAAGCAAACAATTATGTCAAGTGGTTCCCAAGATATTAGCAATTTAGTATCTGGTAGCTTAGTGATTGCAGACTGATCTGCTAATAACTTGGTGAATCCTAATTGCTTTGAGACATTTTTGGTACCATTTGAAAGGTCTTCTTGAGAGCTTTTGGTGGCCATTTATATTGTTGAAATCAGTCAAGTATTCCTGGAGTTATGGTCTAAATGAAGTTTGTGACACTAAAAACTTTTCCTTTCCTTTAACTACCCTTTTGTTTAGTATTTTTTCTACCTTGAATTCCTCTTCTCCTTCAATAATAACTGGTTTTGGTGGGGTTTTCCTCTGTTTCTCCACCTGAGGTCTGTACAACTGTACTTAACTTATATTAACTATAGAGTGTATTTTAACAGAACCAGATAGTTTTAGTTCTATAGTATTGGTCGAAAAAATTCTCTTAACTCTGTAAGGCCCTACAAATTGTTCTGTTAACTTCTCCAACCTCCTTTTTACCATCTGCCACTTGATATCCTTTATACTTAATAGTACTAAGTTTCCAATTTTATATTTCTCTACTTCCTCTTGTTTTCTATCTGCATATCTCTTCATCTCTTCCTATGCTTTTTCCAATACTGCTCTCATTTCCTCCTGGATTTTCTTTATCTTCAAATCCCATTCTTGGGTCCTAATCATAGCTCACCTTAAATAGAGAGGTTTTTGTTGCTGAATGAATCTTATTGTTATATGCAAATTCAGCAGTCTCTAGCCATTCTAGTCACTACTTCTGCCTATAATCAATAAAGACTCTTAGGTACTGTTCTAGTTCCTAATTGATTCTCTCCATTTGCCCATCTGTTTGGGGGTGATAGACTGTTAACAGTTTCATCTGAATTTCCAATAACTCATTCAACTCCTTTATTATTTCTGCTGCAAACTGCACTCCTCTGTCCAATATGATACTTTCTGAAAGTTTATGCAATTTCCAGACATGATTCCTAAACAATCTAGTAAGTCCCTCTACTGATGTTTTCTCCATAGTTGCTATAAAATGGACCATTTTACTGAACCAATCACAAACTACTAAAATCATATTATAGTCTTGTGCCAAAGGTAGCTTGGTGATGAAATCTGCCAAAATATGACTCCATGGCTTTTCTAGGATTGCATTAGGCATCAGTTTTCCTACTGGTGCTTTGCTTTTGTTGTTGTATTGTTAACAAGCATCACATTCCTCTACATATCTTTCCACTTCTGTCATTACTCCTGGCCATTAATAGTTCCTTGTAACCAACTCTGTCATTTTTCATCTTCCTCTATGTTCTCCCACTGGTATATCATAATGCAAGTATATCACCTCCTCTCTCAATTCCTCTTCTAGTACATAGATTCATCTCTCCTTCATGACCACTCCTTTTATTGTCTACTCTTTATCTCTCAACATCTTCATCCTTGCTTTCTTTAGTTTCTCCACTGTCTTAACTACTTTCTTATCCTCTTCTTGTACCTTCTAAAAATAAATTCTCTTTTTCAGATCGTTTTCTTTTACCAATGTCTTTATTCTTTTTACCTAACCTAGTTTTATCAATGTCTGATCCTCATTATCATTTGCTACTCTTTCCTGCCAATCTAGTCTCCAGCTTAATCTATCTGCCTTTCCCATACTCTTGTCTAGAATATGCTTTAGGGTAAAGTTAAATTGTGATAGATACAACCCCCATTTAGCTTGCCTTTAGTTTAACTTTTGGCCAGTCATAAAGTATTGGAGGTTTTTATGATCCATCTAGATTTCAAACTTTACTTTTGCCCCTTCCAAGTAGTACTTCTATGATTCCAAGTACCAAATTACTACTAGCATCTCTTTGTCATAAATTTCATAGTTTCATTTGGTTGCATTTAATAACTTAGAGATAAAAGCAACTGGTTTCTACTTCTTATCCCTACATTTCACCAATAGTACTCCCCCTGTCATATAGTCTGAGTCATCTATCTCTACTCTCATCTTCTTATCTAAATCTGGGATGGCTAAGATTGGCTCTGTTATAAATACCTCTTTTAGTCTTTTAAATGCTACTTCCTTCTCTTCTCTCTACCTCCACTTTTTCTCCTTTCTAACTAGTAGGTATAAAGGAGCTGCAATTCTAGCAAAGTCCTTAATGAATTGTCTATAGTAGTTTGCAAGTTCTAGGAACTTTTGCACTTTCTTTATATTTCTTGGTACTGGCCAGCTTAGGACTCCATCTACCTTTTTTTTCTGCATTTCTACCCTTTGAGGTCCTATTACTATACCTAGGAATTCTACCTCCTTTACCTTCCACCAACACTTTTCTGGTTTAACAAATAGGTTGTTTTTCTCCAGTCTCTTCAATATCTCTTTTACTAACTTATTATACTCTTTCTTAGTGTTTGTGGCAACTATTATATTATCAATAAAGGTTATCATGTTTCCTTGATTGATCATGTCTCAGAACAGGTCATTTATCATGGTTTGAAAGGTAGCTAGAGAGTTTGTCAGATCAAAATACATAACTGTTAGTTCATATGCTCCAATGTATATCATGAATGCTGTCTTCCACTCATTGCCTTCCTTGATCCTCATATTGTTGTATCCCCATCTAAGATCAAGTTTTGTAAATACCTTTTTCTTTCCTACTCTATCTAGGATATCTGCAATTAGGGATAAAGAGTATCCATTTTTTACCATTCATTGATTTACATAATGATAATCTTGTACTATTCTCCTTTTTTCATCCTTCTTTACTACAAAATAGACTGGTGAGATCTATGGCAATTTTGACAGCTGAATATACCCTTTTTATAGTTGATTCTCCATAAATGCTTACATTTCCTCTCTTTTTTCTCTTGACAGCAAATATACTTTCCTCTTCCTAGGTACAAACCCTTCTTTCAATTCTATTGTATGATCCCAAGGCTTTCTGGTAGACATTCTTTCCAATTCCTTCTTTCCAAATACTTTTTTCCACACCTAGAATCTCCTAGGTACTAATTCTTTTATTGTTTTTCCTTTCTCTGTCTTTCTCATCTGCCTCCTCTTCTGTGTTTCTTACTTCCTCTTTCTATATATTGGTAGACACTGTGTCATTTTGACCTCTCTCTTTTCCCAGTCTATTTCTGGGTTATGAGCCACTAGCCAAAATATACCCAGTATTACTTCTGTCTTCTCTAGGTTACACACATCTATTCATACTTTCTCAATATGTCTTTTAAAGAACATGTTACACTCCACCTGGTGAGTGATTGCTCCCCCAACATTTACTGTTCTATCTATATTCCTTACTAACAAGCAAGTTTTTAACTTCTTTAGTTTAAATCTCTTCTTTTTTGCAAACTTAGTATCTATAAACAGACCTGTCATTCTACTATCTAACAGTGCCTTTACTGCTACTCCTTTGTAGCTCTTCAGCTTTTCTAATCCTACTTTCATCTACACTTCTCTTAGTAGTCATAGTATATACCACACATCTTTTAGTGTTGCTGTGACAATTTAATTTATTTTCTAGTTTTTCTGGGCACAATATACTGTACAAATTATTGAAGACCAGCTGGGAACTCACTGTCCTTCACTTTTTTTTGCTGACTCTTGCAATATTTTTACTATCCTTCTCTTTCTTTTTTTTCTCTACTAACAATTTTTGGCCATATAGCTCCTCTTTCCACAAACAAAGTATGTCCTATTTCCCTTTTTTCCTCTATCAACATCTATTGTGTTAGGGTCCCTTGCTGGCCCTGGCTATCCTCCTCCATTCTGATGTCCTCCTCTATATTGACCTTCTGTTCTCCATACAATCTAGCCTCCCCTTTTTTTATATGACCCTCTACCAAATTCTCCTCTTTGCTATACATTTTCTAATAGACACACTGCATTCCTTCCCAACATCCTCTCTTCTGCCTGTAGTGACTTAGCCTGGGATAACTTAACCACACTTTAAGTCTAAGTTGACAAGGAGAACTTGATAAAGTTCCCATTAAATTCTGTATACTATTTATACAACTACTACATGGTCTGTACACTACTCTCCCACACTCATCATGTAACTCCATCATGTAATGTGATACTGTAACATTCTAACATATGACTGTGATATATAACATTTGTTATATGATACCTTTTCCTACACTTCTTTCTTGTATAGTAAGTTTAAATAAGAAAAGAAAAAGAAAAGAAATATAAATAATAACTTAGCTGTTTTGCCAAGTCATAACACTACCTTACTCTGCCTTTAGTTTCTATCCAACCTTATTGCTCTCTCCTGCCACTCCTCTATTATACAAAGAAGGCTCTCTACCTCTGCTAACTTTCTCCTGATTCTTCCACTTAACCCTCTTTTGAACTCCTCTATAAGAGATTGACCCTTATATCTACTTTCCCTTGTGATCTTTTTAAACTCTTGGACATACTCATTACATATCCTTCTCTTCTATTGTTATCAATAGACAGTGAATGCTCTTAGTGATCACCCTAGGTAGATGTTCAAGAAGAACTCGATGGAGTTCTTCCTTGGATTGGACTACTACTTATACTATTTTACAGTGGCTGTACTATTACTAGTCTACAATCACATGTTCTTCTAGAATGTTCTATGGTCACTTGACCTTGTCATGTGATTTGGTTACCTAAGTTCCCACTCTATTTATACCTTGATCTTATTGTATGACTTGAGATTTTGGATTAAGTGTTTAAATGCATGGGAGACCATTTCCTTCTTGGGGCTTTCATAACAAGCTTGTTCCAAATACATATGCATGGAGTTAGTGGTAGATGGATGTTGGAATTGAGGTTAGTAGTCCTAAGAATCTCTGTCTTTAGTAGATGACTGCTTATCACAATACTCTTGCTAGTATGGGACTTGGCATCAGTATACAAGCTACTTTTAATACCACTTGTATTAGCTGTACAAGATAAGTAGTTCAAAAAGTAATTTCTCTTTGTCTACTAATTACGTCTATAAATACTATTAGAATATCTTAGAACACTTCTCCAGCTTGAGCAGCTTTTGTTTAGAGTCTGGCTTCAGGATAAAAGAGATTAATAGTGCAGTATATATTTAAACATATACTATTGACAAGATGATTATATACAATATAAATAGAGGGTATTATACCAAGCATCTAAGTATGGCAGAGATATTGGGGCCCTAGTAACCCCTTTATACCCTCAATGGTCTATATACCATTTATGAAAAAGCTTAGATATACAACACATTGAAAGCTCAACTGGAGATCTAAGTGCCATATATAGCAGTAGAGCATATTCTAATTGCAATCAACCCTGATATAATCTGTTACTACCTATGTATATTTACATGTGCCAACTGGTAGTAAGTTATATGAAAAGTATTGTTGGATTGAGCTGGGCTGAGTTATTAAACTGTAGAACCTTATACTTTATTTGTCTGACAGCTTATAACCATGTACTGTCACTGTAGGCTATAGGGTTATTAGGGCATTGGTTTTTGTATTAATTCCTGTTGCTTACTACTGGCTATGTTTGGCTCATCAACAGCCTTTATGTATAGCCTAATAATAGACTTGCATAATAGGAGCTTATACAAAGTATTCTTCCTCTTACAAAGATCAATAAATTGGGTAGAGTAATAGTTAAGAGCACTATATACAATCCAAACAAAAAAGCAAAATAGATGTTTCTAGAAGAGAAAGTACATATGGAGGGGTGATATTATTGGAACAAAGTTAAAGAAGACAATCTATGTATTCTATACTATCTATATAAATACTTTTTCTTGTGTAAAATAAAGCTTGAGAAACATAGAGTTCTCTACATGCAAGCAAATCATTTGCTAGAGCTGTCATTTCCTGCCTTTCAGTATTTGTTTGGTGGTTTATCACAAGCTGAAGTGATTGCCAAGTTCACACAATCAGAAATGATTCTTTTAGTAGCTAATATACAAATGAGAATCATAAACAAACAACTAATGCCCATTTATGTAAATAAAATAGAGGACAACAAGGTCCTTTTTCATCTCAGTGTACTGGAGCATTTACTTATGAGCATTAATCACAATACTAGCTCAGACTTGAAAGACAATGACCTACTCCCTCCTAAGCAGAACACATGCAACATTAATATGTTGACTAATCTGTTCTGTTAGATAGCCATCAATATCAAATGCAAAATCCTAAATCTAAAGGGTACAATGACCCTTTCATATTTTTGACTCAATCAGGATAACAGAAACTTACCAAATGAAGTATATTTTTAGATACTGTAGCTAAACATAGTTTTCACTGCAGTATAGTATACATGGGCAGAATATAAGTGGTGGCAGCTAGTGTTTAACTGGCTTTTTCTGCTATTGAATACAAAGGTATCAACCTGAGTGCAGAACTACAGCTCATGTCAGTACTACAAGATGTGGCATCATGTACTGGAGATAAGCCAAGAGAACTCAAGAGTCATTAAGGTTATCTGTGAAGCATTTTGGAAAAGAGTATGCATATAGTCATGAATATCAATGACATAAGCAGACAAAATATAAACAATATTCACCTAGAACATACAAAAGTGGGAATTTTGATAGCTTCTGACAAACAATAAGTAAGGTTTAGTACTGTTCATTTTGATCTATATTTATAATATGTCTATATTTATCAGGGCTACCTAGTTCTTGTAATGTAATATCCTTTGTCTTCATTCTTGATTGTATAAGTATTTATATTTATTCAATATTTTTATAAGATTACCAAGCTCAGATATAGAATGAATATATTATTTGTGCAAATTGATGACTAAAGTAAAATGGACTGGAAGACTAGATTATAGACTAGTATACAGTCTATCATAAGCAGCAATCCAATGATGATAAGATAAGAAAAGTGGCTACCTTATAAGGTATGAATCTGGATGGACTGGTTGTATTTATTTCATTAATATAGCAGTCAGCAGTTTTGTATACAACTATAGTGCCCTACTTGAGCCTAATGCTAGGTGATTGAAAAAAAAAATGAAATAAGCTAGTATGCTTTTTATTATTATGAAATCTGTTCTTTAGGGTATCACTATTTGCTAGAAGGTGTTAACAATATTTTCTGTTTGAGAAAGACAAGATGTCATATACTAATATGAATAATTAGAACTACATCTGTAAACAACTGACTGGACTTGCTTGAGTAAATGAAATAGGTGCTTACTACTAAGACATCTTAGTCTATGACTTACAATTAACCAGAAATAGCTATACCAAAAATACAGGAATACTATATTGTTTTGTTCCATGCTCCAATTTGCCATTCATTATGATTTCTTAGCAATACAAGAGTTTAAAATATAGAGCTCTGTAGCTTTTCTAGTCAGTTTTAACAGATGTATCAGCTTTAGGCACAATATTAATGCATAGGCTATATGCTCTCAGGCTTAAAATATTATTTCTAAGTTATTTGTAAATATATCAGTATGGGAAAAGTACCATTATGTATTTGTACAGGGCACCAAATGACCTAAAACTATTCTAGGTTTGATAATAAAGTGGTAAGCACAGTTGTCATGAATTCATTACTTATATGTTTTTTGTTAGGCAATTTGAATGCCAGAAGGCCTAACAGTATTCCTCAAGACTTATTCTAGTAGCACCAGGCAAGCACTACAGTATTGGGAGCCAGGTATTGCATTGTTAACATATATAGTGCTCTCTCAATGGTTGTATTATACAGTATCTTGAACATATATTGAAGAACTGTGAGGGTACACTGACTAAGGTACATTATTTGATGTAATTAATTTCCTACTACTTAGATATAATTAAATACATATGAAATGTATTTAAGAAGAATGTCTACTATCCTAATAAATTAGGTTTTTTATTTTGTAGACACTCTAGAATACTTAAGTGACTAGCCTGTACCTAAGATAAACCTAGAGCTACCTACTACATCTGTAGATAAACTGCTCAACACAGTATTCAAGTATTTCTTTGCTTTTTTTTGCCTCTAGTTCTATCCAATAGTCTATACTTTTTATCTCAATCAAGTTAGCATCCTTATAGTACTATCTTAACACTGATATTATTTCTTTTTTGTATCCCAACAGCTGATCCTTTGTCTCTATACCAGTCATTTACTTAAGCTTAAACCAAGTCTGATACTGGTGAGATAAGATTACTCTAGATCTATTAAAAAGACTGATTTGATATAATATCTACTTGATAGATGAATATATAATAGTGTTATGAATAATTTCTTGATTACAAGAAATTACCCTTGGTAATATTATTGATCTTTTTTTGGTTGATCCATCAATGATTATTATGCTTGATCTATTTTTATATCTATATAGCTTGCTTTACTCCTAAATAGTCTTTCTCATTGTTTTTCCTTTCTATTACTAAGGCCTATATGCCTTTTTAGGCTCTATGCTTTTTTAATTTGGTTCTCTAGCAAGTTCCAGACTCTCAGCTAAAGTTTTGACCATTTACATTAGTGTTTCTTTTTCCTACTCATTCAAATACTAGTTATATAATCTGTTTTTTTTTTCTCTATCTTCCTTTATGTTTTAATCTAAGGTAGATTAACTTTAGCATCAATACAAAAGCCTAAGCCTTCTTTTTCAAACCTCTAGTCATGATACTAATATAGTGGAGACCCTGGCCAATCTGCTCATATTAATTGTTTTTGATTCAAATAAGTTTTTGTTCTCTCCCAAATCTAATTTTCTAGTTGCAATTTTACTTACCACTTGTTTTACTATGGTGACTAACCCTTCTCTATATTCATCTCCAACTATGTCACAGCCTGTTCTTTTTCACCTTTTTACTTTCTTTCTTATTGTTGATTTAATGTATTCTTTTGCATTTATTATACCTTTGTTTCTTCCTTTTCCTTTATCTTCTACACCTTCTGCTTCTTCTTCTGCCATAGAGTATAAAGCTGCTCAAGTTTTGTTTTCTAAATGCTTCACTTGAGGTATCTCAGGTTCTTCTTCTTGTGTGTTTATTCTTTAATCTTTTACTTCTGTTCTGTTTATAAACTATTTCTTTTGTAATATTCCCCATTGAGGTTCTCAAGACTATTGAAGTTCTGGATCATGTTGAGATTTTCTGCAATGCTTTCATAGACATATTCTCTATCTTAGTCCTCTTCTAGTCCTTTTTTTTTAATTTATTTTTCTTTACTGGTTGAAATTGCAGTTTAACCATCACTATTCTTTCTTTCAAAGCTTAGGCCAAGAAAATTAAAGCTTTTAAAATCTCTCCTTGTTCTGTCTCTATTACTCTAGCCTCTGGTAGAAAGTATAGTTTTTTCTTTTTCTATAGTTTTAATACTTTTTCTTTCTAGATAGTCCTTTTGCTCCACTTTATGAGCTAGCTACTAGCTATCTTTATCTAGACTTAATTTCTCATTTGTTCAACCCTCCTGTTAAGGCCAACTTTATAGATCTTGATTTTTTTCTATTTTCCTCTGATCTTTTTGACTTTACAGGACCCTATAGGTACAACTAAGTATCTTTTCTATATAAGTGCTAACCACCCCTGCTATCTCCAATCCATAACTTCTTTTTTCTCAGCTGCTGCCACTAATGCTCTTTGCCAACATTTCCTTTTTAGATCTTGTCTATGCATCAACTGTGAGTTGTCTCATATTGTATAGTACTCTTATTGCTACTCTACCTCTTTCTAGTAGAGCATTACCAATTAACTTTATGCTTTTTTCTTAACTAGTACTTAGTATGCATTTTTTTCTCTCTAGCTTTTATTACTATTTGGTGTAGTATTTTTCAGATATTTTCTTTTACCTTCGTAACATTATATCTGCTTGGAATTGTGTTTTGGCTATCTCCAATTTGTATCAAGCTGCCCTAGCCTTCTATCAGACTTGGATTACCAAACTTGGCAAAGAAATTGTTCTGGCTCAAAGATACTATACCAATGATTCCAACTTCTAGGTCAACAACAGTCTTATCTCTAGTTCTAAAATAGCTAACAAGATTTTCAAGATTACCAATACAGTTTGCCACCTTTCTTCTTATATATTTAATAGGAAAGCTGCTTCTGCACTTTTCTATTCTCATATATATTATATCAAAGCCTTTCATGAAGAAATTTTGTTAGATAAGTTTGATAGTGCCCTTCCTGAAGACTTTTCTTCTACTGATTGCTATGCATGTATCTATTATTTTCAAGAAAAACTGAAAAAAGAAAAGGAATAGAAAAAGTAAAGTTGTTAGAAGAGAAAGAGGTATTAGAACTGATATTATCTGTGGTTTTGTATTTAAAAGAATCCTATCAAAATTCTCATCTACTCTAGTCTATTTTCTTTTTTTTTTAATAATATATTCTTCTCAAACTCCATACAATCTGTAACTTAGTGCAATTAACAGCAACACAAACAAAGAGATCCTGAAAACACAGCAAGAATTATAGGAGAAAGTAGTTGACTGGAGTAAAATTTTTTTTTATCTTGTAGCTAGGGCTAGGTTACTATTGAAAATTGGATTAGTTATCTTGTTCAAACACAAGCACTATATACTAGACAAAAAGAACACTTTTTTTCATCATATCTTTATTAATCAAGTCTTTTAGAATTTTATTCATTATTACTTGGAATCTAGCTGATGAATTTGTCATTCTGAAAAACATTATTGTTGGCTTAAAGAATTCTACATGTATTGTAAATACTCTCTTTCACTCATCCTCTTTTTTAATTCTTATATTATTGAACCTTTACCATAAGTCTATTTTTGTAAATACATTCTTACTCTCTATATTGTCTATTAAATCTGTAATTAATAGAAGTGGGCAATTATTCTTCATTGTCTGATTGTTTAGACTCTAGTAGTCTATTACTATCCTTTTGCTTTTATTTTTTTTGCCTACAAAGAAAACTAGTAATATCTAAGAGAATTTTAAGAGTTTAATATACCTCTTTCTCAACTGGTCATTCACAAAGTTCTGAACTTCTTCTCTCTCATCTTTGAATAAAGGATAAATTCTTCTCTTTTATAGCTTAAACATCTCTTTGAGATCTATGGTATAATCCCAAATCTTTCTCATTAGCAATTTTTCTGACTCTACCTTCCTAAATACTTTTTTCCACTTTAGAAATTTTCTTGGAATCATTTTCTCAAATTTCCTATGGTCTATCTCAATCTCTTTCTTTTTTTCCTAATTCTCTTTGTTATTGATTGCTCATTTTACAATTTTCTTCTTTTCTAGGGTAGCTACCCTTTTTTCTTTCTTTATCTTTTTGTTATCTTTTTCTTTTGTATTTCTTCTGTATAATGGCAGACATCTTGTCATTTTGACTTTCCCTGTTTCCCAATTAATCTCTGGATTATATGTTTGCAACTATAACATCCCCAATATTATACCTGTCTTTCCTAGGTCATATATATCCATTCTCATCCTTAGTTGCTCCTCTACTGTTATACATCCCATCTACATTCTTAACTGTTAGTAGTCTTTCTAATTTCTGCAGCCTAAAACTATGTTTAGCTACTATTTTTTTTATTTATCTACTATTTTTTTATTTATAAACATTTCTGTGGCTTTATTATCTAGGAGTGCTTTCACTGTTATCCCTTCATAGGTGTTTATCTTCTCTACTCTAATATTTAACTATATCTCTCTTAATATTTTAAACATCTTCCTTAAGTTCCTTTGCTCACCTCTCTCTTTTGCTACCCCTTTTGGAACCTCTGTCTACATATTGCTTTGCTGTATTTTTTCCTCTATGGAGTATGTTGCCTCCCTCTAGTTCTACTACTCTCTTTTTTTTTCTATCCTATATTCTAGATATAAAATCTTTCTCTTTTCTTGTTTTGACACCTTTCTCACAATTGTATTTCTTCTTCTACACTTTACACACTATACCTTTATTATTTCTTCTTTTCTTGCTTTTTCTTTTTTTTAGTTCCATGTTTCTTTATAGTCTATATACATTGCCACTATCTCCCTTATCATCTATCCTCTCTCAAGTAAGAGTATACCTTCTGGAGGTATATTCCACTCTTCATAGTACTCCTATATCTTTTCCCATATGGGACATGCATATTACTTCTTTTTTTTCTTCTCTTTTTTTCAACCTTAATATTTGGGTACTCCCACTTGTAGTGTTCTACTCCTCAACACCTAAAATATTGTACTTCTTTCTCTATTGTCTTCTGTTTTCTCACCTTTACTTTTTTTCTTACTCCACATTGCATTACTCTACTTGCTATCATTTCAAATTTATTCTGGGAAATCAGTTTCCTCTTCATCTTTATCTTCTTATTTCTACAGTTGCAGGCCAGATATCCAGACTCTCCATACTTCCAATACACTCTTCTTTTTCTTTTTTCTATCTTTGTTTTTAGTTTGACAAAGGTATGCCATTGATTGAGTATTCTGCTCATAAGAGAGTTATATTAATCTAGAGACATGGTACTATGTCTTCAGAAAAGTTGGATAAGAAAATGATCTCACTAATGTTATATCTACTAGGGTACAAGATCTTTATTCAGCTAGACATCTATTGCTTTACTTACTACTGCCCTAATACTATGGTTATACTATCACTCCAAGGAGAGGATCTCTAATCTAAATGCTTTTTAAGGATGCAGTATTACTTTTCTATGTATATAGCCTACAATAGAACTTCAGCATAAGGTTTATAAAGTGAAAAGGTACAAGTAATCTACTGGCAATACTATTTAATCAGTAGATCAGATCTTAGATATAATACCTAAGCTTGGTACTGTATTTCTACCAATAGTCTCTAACTGACTATCAAGTTCTCTTAAGCCTAGGATCTGGTTATGTTGTAGTAGTTCTGAGTTGTATCACTTAGGTACTGAAAAAGATAAGAGAGTAAGAAGTAACAAGGCTCTGTGATGAACAGTGTCAATAAAGAAATTGAGTTCTAGTATAAAAACTTAGACTAAGATATTTTAAAACCACTTCTAGTCTAAGTTAACAAAAAGAACTTAATAGAGTTCTTGTTCAATTTTTGTACACTACTTATACACCTACTATATAGTCTGTATACTACTTTCCCACACTTATCATATGACTTTATCATGTGATATTACTCTAATATATGAGACATAATATATCATATAATATTTTTCTATATTCCTTTTTTATATAGTAAGTTTAAATAAGAAAATAAAATAAGATAAAATAAAATAATAACTTAGCTATTTTGCCAAGTTATGACATTAGGATTGTGCTTAGTGAGTGTTGATGGATCTATTCTTATCTAGAATCTAAATTTCTTAATGCACATTTAATCTTTCTTATCTCTCTTTAGTCTAGTTTGTACTGGATCAATAGCCTTTAACTATTTTAGGATATCTGGTATTGTTATGTTAGTACTCATGTGATTGTACATATATTACCTTTGGTAGTATATATAGAAACCTGTATGAGTAGATTTACTCTTACTCAAATATTATTCTAGCTTCTAGAACTCTTACCTAACTTTCTAGTGTGACCTCCAGCCTTGATTCTGTTGTTACCCTTACAGGATATAGTAGAGAACATAACTCTTGGAAAAGGGTCTCTGACATTTTGGCCCTGGATCTTATAGCAAAATTCTATTACAAGCATTCTGCAGCCTTTAAATATATCTGTCAAATAAACTTTGACACAATTTTCAGGTCCAGAACAATTGCTTTGAGACATAGCAATCTTAAAGAAGGGATAAGTATAAAGAGACCCTACCAATACTACCTCTGGAATACTGGACCAACCTCCTAGAGTAATCTTGTACCTGATTAAATATTACTATGTAATATTTAATTGTCTCTAGCTCAACTTGGCAACTTCTGACCCTGGCTGATAGGGCTATAGGATCAGAGATAGGCAGACTATAACAGTATATATTGTAGAGTACACCCCCAGAAACCTTATCCTAACCTTTAAGAATTCTTCTAAAGATAAATTGTAACATAACTTAGGAGTATAATATGACTAAGGATTTTCCTGGAGTTCATTCCACTCTAGTCACCCTTACAATTCTTGCCTTTATGCTGGACATTCAATAGTTTTTTGGTATTGGTACATTGTTGCTACTATCTATTCTCTTTTTCTTTGGACAAACACTATTGCTAATTCATAATAGTATCATTAGGGATTATTGCAAAGGTGAGAAAAGTAGTATTAGATAACTTCTGGCTGTAACTCTACACAATCTCCTTTATTTGTACTAGTAATTTCAAAAAAAGAGTCATGGCTCAAACTGGCTTAGTATAAACAAGCTTGTTATCCTCAAGTCCAGTGAACAGTGCCAGGAGTTTGTCAATAGTAGATGTAGGGTCATAGTTACCAGAGACTTAAAGTTTATCAACAGTAACAGTATTTATTAGTATACAAGAACAGTATCAGATATAGAGGAGCAAAGTAGTAATTAGCTAATATAATAACTCTGAAATAGTGTATATTGTGGAGAAGAAGTACTAGCTAGTATAAAAAAAAATATACTTATACTCTGAAATATATATATCAAGGAGTAGGAGTTCAGAGATAACAAAAGAAAACAATCTTGACTTCAATGTATATGTTGTGCTCTGATCTCCTATTGTAGGTAATCATTAATTTTGGAGATGAGGAGATGTTGTCAGATATTAAACAAGAGTCTGAAGTCCAAGTTTAAGAAATATATATGAGAAGAGGAGGAATATGGACAAAGGGTAAATAGATGTTAATCTACAAACTAGGTGGCTACTATATATCTATCCCATATATATATTCTGGCTAGAATAGGGGAGAGCTAGTCTGAAATGCAATATTTTTCCTAGTCTGAGATACAATACTCCTACTCTGAATTAAGTAAGAGATAAATAATAATAATAAGAAAAAGAAAATAACTAAATAATACTAATCATAACTGAAAATCCAGTATATGACAAACAGATGGGAATTAATAAGGATGATGAGGATTTTGATAAATTGTGTAACTGCTGAGTTTCAAAACTTTTTCTATCTCCTACACTTCTGTGAAAACTGACTAAGCAGTTACTGTAACATTACACTTACAACACACTTTAATTCTACAAAATTCAAATAAATTTATTAAAAATTAAAAAAACTGCAGAAAATTGAAATAAAATAAAGTAAAATTGAAAGAAACAGCACCTGTCCCCAAGCTTTTTTCAGCATACTCTTTCTACTCAAGAATTCAAATAAATTCATTAATAAAAAAAAACTGTAGAAAATTAAAGAATATAGTACACTGTAGACAACACTACTTACTATGCATACTACAGACAATACTACTTACTATTATGCAAACTGTTGGAGGAAGAGAGCATAGCAACTTGATAGACAATATTGTCCACCATTACATAGACTGTTGTAGAAAGAGAATATAGTGAGCTAATAGATAACACTACCCTCTGTTACATAGACCATTAGAGAAAGGGAGCATAGCAACCTGACAAACAATACTATCTTTTGTTATACAAACTGTTGTAGGAAAGAAGCATAGTATACTGACTTCAATATAATATTAACTCTATTTAGAATTAGTAGAGGATTCAAGCTGGACTGGAGGCCTAGATAAAAACCTTGTCTAAGTAAGTAGCAAATATACTAGCAGTACCAAACTGATCCTTTAGCTAGTTAAGTAAGCTCTTAGTAGTTTTCTTTTGGACTTTGGTAGCAAGATTTTTAATATCAGAGAAAATATGGAGTATGAGATTTCCATAGGCTTGGGTATTCTGGTCATCTCAGTTTATCTAAGCCTTGCAGGATTTATCAGTCTCTTTACTATCTTTAAAAATAGAAGATGGTTAGCTATTCAGTGCTATGCAGTAGCCAGTAGCATTGATAATATAGTAAGCTATAATATCCTGGTCAATAAAGTTACAACTATTAAAGGTTTAAAGTAAGCCAAAGGTTTAAGAGAACATTGTCAGAATGAACTGACATATGCGTATATCACAGAAGAATACACAGAGGAATGCAGAGCTCCAACATCTGCATTCTAATGATACAAACCTACCTACAACTCCATCTGTCAATCCAACTGCTCCACTTCAGTTGGACTAAGACCCTAAAGGACCATATATATAAGTTGTACTATCATCCATAAATTCCCTCAGCCGTCTACACTTACTGTGATGTCTAAGGTGAGATATTATAGTGTTATCCATAGAGTTGGGACTCACCATTATCTCATAGATATTGATTGTATAAAAGGTATCAGCCATCCACACTTACTGTGACGTCTGAGATATTGATTGCATAAAAGACATGACCTAGATAAAAATGGGGCATAGTATCAGTAAGGTCTCTAGGTGTAGCCAGGCAAATGCTGGTACTT
>Ga0154004_1000142_pt1 | contig 18399 bp, 10 predicted proteins | sample TSFL088MetaG_FD_104727 | JGI IMG/M metagenome (GOLD analysis project Ga0154004, IMG submission 104727) | Attine ant fungus gardens microbial communities from Florida, USA - TSFL088 MetaG | ecosystem: Host-associated > Fungi > Mycelium > Unclassified | place: USA: Florida, Lake Talquin State... | reverse complement strand
TAATCAGTGGAGCATATGAAGATTAATCTACAGACATCAGTGTTCTCACATGGACAACTTTATGTAGCATTTTTAAGATGTACTCCAGCATTAAACATTTCAGTACTTCTTCTAGAACAGAGCCAGGAGAGTAGAAGAATACTTAATATAGTATATAAAGAGATATTCAATAGTATTAGATTATAGATTGTATATATATGGACAATAGACTTGAGATTAATTTCTACTATAATATTAGAAGTAAATAAGGTCAGTTAGAATAGTTAAGTCAGTAAGTGATTGAAAAAATATTACAGAATACACAAAAAGTTAAAGAAGGGAGTATAGTAGACTGACTTCAATATATACTTAACTATTCAGAACTAGTAGAGGATTTAAGTCAGGCTATAGACCCAAATGAAAGCCTTGTCTATTAAGTATATAAGACCAATGTAGGAAGATGGCTGCTTAAGCAATGCTTAGCCAATGCTTTACAAGCATTTGTTAGCACACTTTCTCTTTTTTCCTCTATTTTCACTCAAAAAATCCAATAAATTTATTAAAAATTGAAATAAATTCAAAAAAAATCAGAAAAAACTACAAATTATTGGAGAAAGGAAATATAGTGAACTATAGACTGTTGAAGGAAAATAATATAGCAGATTACAAACAAGACTTCTAGTAGTTATTAGAAAAAGAAAGTATAGCAAACTAGAAACTATTAGAGGAAAGGAATATAATATATTGTATATGGTACTACTTACTTTATACACTGCAAACAATACTACTAGAGAAAGGGAGTATAGTAGACTGTAGTATATACACAAGACTACTTACTGTTATATTTACACAGATTGTTGAAGGAAGGGAACACAATAATCTAATAGGCAATACAATATTAACTTTACTCAGAATTAGTAGAGGGTTCAAGTTGGACCAGAGGTCCAGATGAAAACTGTAAGGGGACATCTTAGGGACATACTTAGTTATTAGATAAGCCCAGTATCTATGGACTAAGTATATCTTCTACATTGTGTTTTTACTATCTTCTATACTTCTTCTGTTTTATGTTATCATGGTAATGCCTGTTTAACTATATAAGAACATTGTGGTATTATTGGTTAGTATTCATGTGATTGTGCACAGACTACCTATTGTAGTATATATAACAGCTTGTATGAATAGATTTATTTTTACTCAAATATTACACTAGCTTCCAGAATCTTCTCTTAGCTTATTGGGTAACTACCTCTGAGTGTTCTCTTTATAGTCTTTTGGAACCTTTGTCTACATACTACTTTCTCTTAGTTCTACATACTCTTTTTTTTCCTATGCTATATTTTAGATATAAGATTTCTCTTTTTTCCTATTCTAATACCTTCCTTACAATTGCATTCTTCCTTCTATATTCTATATATTGTATTTTCATTATTTCTTCTTTTCTTGCTTCTTGACATAAGCTACACCACATGTTCTTTACTTGTCTTTCAAGAAGGAATTCTTGTTCTTAATTTTTGTAGGTTTGTAGGTTTGCACTCCCTTGTCTTTGTATTTTCTATAATCTACATATATTGCCACAGTCTCTTCTGTGATCCATTCTCTTTCAAGTAGGAGTACACTCTCTGGAGGCATACTCTATTTGTCATAGTACTCCTATGCCTTTTCCCATGTAGGATACACCAGCCTCCTCTCTTGCTGTACCTTTTGTAGTCTAGCTACATATACTACCTCTTTCTCTTTTCTTCTTTTCCTTTTGACTTCAATATTTGGACATTCTTACTTATAGTGTCCTATTCTCCAACATCTAAAACATCTTATTTCTTTCATTGTCTTTTGTTTTCTTGCTTTTACTTTTTTTCTTACTCTACATTGCATTACCCTACTTGCCATTACCTTGAATTTATTGTAGGGAGTTGGTTTCCCTTTTACCTCCTTTTTATTTCTGTAGTTATAGGCCAGGTGCCCAAACTTCTTACAACATCAACACATCTTTCTTTTTCTTCCTTTTAGTTCTACCTTTAGTTTAGCAAGGGTATGCTTTTAGTTGAGCAGGCTGCTTATAAGAGAATCATACTAAGATTGAGATATTGTATTGATACCTTAATGGTACAAAGTAAATAGTTGATTGTCTAAGTTGATAAAAAGAATTTGATAGAGTTCCCATTAGATTCTATATACTACTTATACAACTACTACATGGTCTATGTACTACTTTTTCATACTCATCATGTGATATGACCCTGTGACATACAACATTGTCATGTAATACTTTCCCACACTCCTTCCTTGTATAGCAAGTCCAAATGAGAAAATATATATATATATAAATAATAACTTAGCTATTTTGCCAAGTTATGACAAACAGCTTATATTTATCTAGCATAATAATAGTAAGTAAATTGTCTAGGTATTGAATAGTCATCATCTTAGATGTACTCAAGTCTTACCTCAGATATTAACAAAAAGGTTAACAGTTAAAATACCTCTTATTTTACCAAGATTTTTATACTTTTCTTTCTAGATATTTAGCAAGACATTTTCTAACTCCACTTGCTATGGTGTAGCTATTGCAAAACCTATAGTAGGTATGGTAAAAAATCAGTTGTAATTGACAGTAGATATTGAGAAGGGATTGGTTATCTCTAGTAGAAATAATTGCAGATCAGTTGGTTGAAATAGTAGTTTTAAAGAATGATTGGTACTATTTGTAGTGCAACCATTGGATTGGACTAACCCTAGAACTGAGTTGTCTTTTATTTGGGGTGAATAAAGAAAACTCAATAGAGTTTTTCTTAAATTTGGACTACTACTTATATCTTTTACACATGGTCTATACTACTAACCCTAACCTACTAATGATTTAATGGAATTTACTAGAATGTTCCTTGACATGTGACCTATGTATGATATGGCTGATCATATGACTCTTCTATTATCTAATTAAAAGAAAAAAAGTAAAAGATAAAGAATTAAAGAAATAAAAGTTATTATGGCCAAGATAACTTATAACACTATTCATCTTGTTCCTGGAGTCTGTTAAGAGGCCATGTTTGGGAGTGTTGTAACAGCTATTATATTCTTCTAGAGATTTTCTTAATTATCTACTTATTTATTTTTAGTCTTTCCTAACTATGAGTACTTCACTACCTTGGAGCTTCTGTATTCTACAGTAAATATGTATATATCTACAATCTGGTATTTAGGTAGCTATTCTGTATCTCTGAGATTTAGTTTTCATGTCTGGATCTTAGATGTACATTTTATTTTTTATTTTTTCAATACTTAGTCTTCATTTTTGAATCTCAGTTTCAGTTGCATAGTATTTTGAGTGACATTCTATACAATATATATTCTCCTATAGATCATAGTATCTATTAGTAACATATTCTCAATGCTGAACTTTTCCAAGATGAATAGAAATAACTATAATGCCTAGTCAAACAATATGATATCAGCTCTACAAGTGAGACTTCTTTGGCTTATTGTTGATAGTCAATAACTTTTCCCCTAAACTTCCTTCTAGTCCTTTTACTGATGTTACCACCACCAAGCTATCTGTTTTTATTACTTCTGCTGAGCACTAAGCATAGGTTACTTGTAAAATCAATATATGCAGTAGTTAGAATTTGATTTTGCTACTATAAGCTTGATGTACAGAGCAATTGAATTTGGATAATATAAACATATTCAGACAGCCTGTCATATACCAGAAATTCAGTATTATTTATTATTTATATTTATATTTATTTCATTTTCATTATAATTTGTGCTCTTGAACTCCTAATTTGTCTACTTCTATAAGATTATAATATAGACCAAACACTTATACTCTAACTCTTATTCTGGGATTTGTATAAATACTCTACTAGTATATTATAATTCTCTAGTTTATAGATTAAAGTTATAAAGTCACCTTTTCCATAGTCTTGTAGTGCTTTTTCTCTTTGATATATACTTTCCAACTTCATTACTTCTGAATTTACCTTTTTTTTGGACAATATTCCACTACTCTAAAATATGTGACCACAACAAGTAATAGGAGATCAAAGTACAGTACATAAGCTAAAGCCAAGGTCATTCTACTGTAGTATGACCATTGAGTTGAGCTAACCCTGGGACTGAGTTGTCTTTTATTCAGAGTGAACAAAGAGAACTCAACAGAGTTCCCCTTAGATTTGGGCTACTACTTATACCTTTTACACATGGTCTATACTACTAACCCTAACCTACTAATGATCTAATAGAATCTACTAGAATATTCCTTGATATGTGATATATAATCTGTATATAATATGACTGATTATGTGACAAATGTAATAGGTCATGTGATCTTGATCATGTGACTCCTCTATTATCTAATTAAAAGAAAAGAAAAGTAAAAGATAAAGGATTAAAGAAATAAAAAGTTATTATAGCTAAGATAGCTTATAACATCCATTTCTTTATTGTCATTATATTTTTTCTAAGTTAGCTATAAAACCATGGGACCAGAGAGCAATGTCTCTTATTTCACTTAGTAGTGTGTTCTATTCTTTGACTCCATTCTTTGTATTACTTTCCAGAACTGTTATGAGCTATTTTGACTATAATAACTTTTTATTTCTTTAATTCTTTATTTTTTACTTTATTTTTCTTTGAATTAGATAAAAGGGAGTCACATGATCAGGATTACATGACCTGTTACATTTGTCACATAATCAGTCATATTATACACAGATCACATGTCAAGGAACATTTTAGTAAATTCTATTAGATTATTAGTAGATTAGAGTTAGTAGTATAGACTATGTGTAAGAGGTATAGATAGTAGTCCAAATCTAAAGGAAACTCTGTCAAGTTCTTTTTGTTCACCCCAAATAAAAGACAATCTAGTCCTAGGATTAGCTCAACCCAATAGTCACACTACAGGAACCTAGAGTATATATTTATAGTAATTTCTAGTATATTCTTAGTCTTTCTACACTGCTATCCCTTTCTATCTGATATAGCCACTACTTTGAAAGAAATATGGAATAAACTGTGTCAGCTTTATATTATGTAACAATAAGACACAAATGTCTACTATTATCTTTAGGAACTATACTTCAAAAACTAGAACAAATATATCTCTATGTCAGACCATATTAGTTTTTTCTTAAACTTGAAGTATTGTATTACTAAAGCTAAACATAAATTAGATGATATTCTTGTTGTTTATACTATTCTCCATTCCTTATCTTGCTCAAATATCTAGGATACTGTTAAATAGAACCTTCTTGATAAAAAGAAAGCACTTACCTTTGATTTCTTTCTCAGTGCTAAACTTATATTTGTCTATAATTATACTAAATATAATTGTCAAGCCAACAAAAATAAGAAGAAATCCAAATCTAATCAAATGCTTCTGTTGACCAAATCAAGTAGCAAAGGGAACAAGAGAAAAACTCACTAATCTAGTGGTTTTGCAAATTTAACTGTTGATTATTTATAATCTCTAGGTAAATATAAAGTGAACAAGATGTTGATAATAATTGGTGACTTATTCTCCACCACTGGAATACTTCTTGTAAGGACAATCAGAACAGAGTAAATTCTAGAAGAATTCTTGGTAATATTATACTTCTAAATATATTATAACTTACCTCTAGGAAAATCTTTAGAAATTAAAATAAGGCTTCTGGGGTATACTCTACAGTATATACTTCTATAGTCAAGACATCTCTGATCCTAAAGTTCTGTTAGTCAAGGTTAGAAATCTTCAAGTCAAGCTAAAGACAATTAAATATTACTATGTAATATTTAATTAGACACAAGGTTGTTCTAGAAAATAGATCTAGTGTTCCAGAGATGGTATTAATAGGGTTCTTTTACATTTACTCTCTTTTCAAAATTGCTGTATCTTAAAGCAATAGTTCTGAAATGAAAAATTGCATCAAAGTTCACTCAACAAATATATCTAGGTATTACAGTTTTTTGTAGTCATTTTCTTATTTGTCTTATATCTCTTATTGCTGATGGCTGTTATCAGTAAATTAGTAAGCTAGGAGATTTTTCACCTACTGTAGCTTTTTATACCTTAGTTTTGTACTTAAAGGACTAAAATGAATATTGTTATATTTTCTGGACTATTTACAAGTACTGACTATATCTAGTTGACATCTTAACAGGTACTTAGAATATATAAGTTCTGCACTTAAAAAACTGAGTTGATATCTTAATAGGTGTCAAATTGCTATCTTAGTTATAGTACACAAAACTAGGGACCATAGAATAGTTGTGATAGAATTTTACTACAAGATCTGGTACTGGAACATCAAAGACTATTTTCCAAGAGTTGTGTTCTCTTTTGAATTCTTTCTACTTTATCAAAAACTAAGAACTAAAATCTCCTTCCATGCCAGCAACTGTCCAAGATCTCTTTTACCTTCCACTCCTCTTCTTTATTAATGACAATAGATGGTAGCAGAAACTTAGGTCTTCTTCTAGAGATTAGATTGTCTAAGGTGGTAGACAGCTTCACTATGTTAAACATAGGATAGAGCTTCTTCATTGTATGGGGCAGCTTGAGATGGTAGATAAGAGGTCATTCTATTACAAAGAGTCTAAGACGATGATATGATAGTTTCAGAGAGAAGTATTGTTATAAACTTCATTTGGACCATAACTCCAGGAATACTCAACCAATTTTGACAATTCAAATGGCCACTAAAAGCCTTTAAGAAGACCTTTCCAACAATACTAAAAATGTCTCAAAGCAATTAGTATTTACTGAATTATTAGCAGATTAGTCAATGACCTCCAAGGTACCAAATACTAAATACTAAATTGCTAATATCTTGGAAACTGCTGAACATAATTGTTTGCTTCAATATTCATCATGAAGCTCTCTTTAATGTGCTTCTTTTGGCCATAAATAAATCCTAAGGCAATAAAATCCCATAGAAATATAAGGTCCTTAATGTTTGTATATAATACTAATCTATTACCTATAAATTATTATATGTTCTTAAATAGAACAAAGGACTGCCCTAAGATGGTTAGATTATCTCTATTTCAAGAACAATAGAACTTTTATATATAAAACAATAGGTAGTGATCATGTATATAAGGACTCTATATCTGATAATAAACCTTAGACTTAATAACATCTTTTGTCACTATCTAAATTTCACTTCTAAGCCTTTTTTGAATTTATATTCATTAATCACAAATCAAGTAAGTAACCTTTTGTAATAGATGTGTAGTCTTTATATCAGTTGTATCAAGGAATATCTGATCTCTAGAATAAAATACTAGAATAGGAGATTTTCTTTGGCTGTAATATTGGGTTATGTTCTCTTATACTTTCCAAATTGCAGACTTGATCTCTTTGACTACTACCTCTATTTGCTTCATGAACTTGTTCACCATCTCTAATCTGGAGGAATATTACCTAGGTTTGAAACCTATGTAGGAGTTTGTTTAGTATCAAGCAGGAATGGAGTTTGCTGGATAGAAGCATTTATATAGTTGTTGTGCTAGAACTCTACTATAGGCAATAAGTCATACCAGTTATCTTGTTGCTTATTGATAAAGAGGTGTAGGTATTGGTTAAGTTTTTGGTTAACATATTCTATTTGTTCATCTATTTGTAGATGCTAAGTTGTAGAAAATGCCAGTTGTATTTCTAGTAGTTGGTAAAGTTCTCTTGTAAAGAGTACTATAGATTGAGGTCTACAGTCTAAGATTATATGCTCAGGTAATCTGTGGAATTTTCACATGTTGTATAGGAACAATTTTGCTGCTCCTTCTATAGTTACCATTGTGTGTGTCAGAATAAAATAGGCTTTCCCTGACACTAATTCCATGACTGTTATAATGGCATTACATCTAGAGAACTCAGGGAGCTCTACTATGAAGTTAACACTGAGAATATTCTATCTGGTGTCTGGTACTAAAAGTAAGTGGAGCTCTTTGACTAAAGGTTGTCTTACTGCTTTCATGTAAAGGCAGAAATAGTTCTGGGATACCAGCTCCAATATTTACTGGGGTATTCTACAACTGTTATGAGTTGCTTTGACTATGACAAAGAGCTGTAAATAAAATAGATACAGACTGGAGTCAAACTAGTAGCTGATAGACAATCTATAGTTTAAACAAGAACAAATAGTGTACTTGTATATATAGTAAACTGCAATTGAGCAAAAACCCCATTGAGTTTTTTTTTAACCCTGAAGAACTGCCTTGAATTTAACCTTAACTTAAGGTTCTCAAGTTAGTCATTAATAGAAAAACTCAATTTCATACTCAAGACACTGTTTGTTTTGAACCCTGCCTAAACTATATTCTTTTATTGTCCTCAATTGGTAATCAGCTTGATCATTGGTCTTTTTGAATAGTATAGCAACTTAGCCTGAGACAACTTAATCACTTTCCTAGTCTAAGTTGACAAGGAGAACTCAATAGAGTTCTTATTCAATTGTTATATACTACTTATATATACTTTGTATTTACTTTTATTTATAAAGTTCCATGCATTTCTTTTGAGTTATTCCCTTCTCATATGTCTATTGATTTTCTAATTAAAGAAAAAAAAAAGAAAATAAAAGAAATATAAATATTGATTTAGCCATTTGGCCAAGTTATGACAGATAGCAGGTCCTAACTATAAAGAGAACTTGGTAGTCAGTTAGGGACTGCTAGTAGATATTATGACTTGGCAAAACAGCTAAGTTATTATTTATATTTCTTTTTTTTTCTCTTCTCATTTGGACTTACTACAAGAAAGGAGTATGAGAAAGTGTTATATGATAGATATCACATATCACATTCATATACTAGGATGTCACAAGGATCACATGATATGGTGAGTGTGGGAAAGTAGTATACAGACTATGTAGTAGTTGTATAAGTAGTATACAGAATCTAATAGAGATTTCATTGAGTTTTCCTTGTTAACTTGGACTTGGAGTATGATTAAGTTATCTCAGGCTAAGTTGCTATAGTAGAAACTTGGTATCAAACCCAAGTATCATGTTTAAGACCTGACCTAGCAATTGAATAGTATTGTTTAGTAAATTATCTGTACCTTTTTAATCAGTAAAAGCCTTATGCTGGGGATGTATTATTATCTATACATGCAAAGGTTTAGAAAAGTATAATTAACTCATAAGCAACATGTTCAACCAATAGTGTACTCTCACCAAACTAAAGGCAAAACTAGAAGAAAGAGAAAAATAGAGATATTTTAACTACAAAGGGTTTAGGCACCTGGTCTACAACTGTAGAAATAAGAAAAAGAAAAAAGAAAAACTGATTCCCCAAAATGAATTTAAAGTATTGGTAAGTTGAGTAATAAGATATAGTGTAAGAGAGAAAGTAGAAGTACAAAGATAGAAGACTAAAGAAGAAGAAAAAAAGTATTTAGGTGTTGGAAGCTGGGATACTACAAATAGAAGTGCCCAAACATTATAGTAGAGAAAAGAAAAAACAAAGAGAAGAAAGCAATGCATATGGCTAGGCCACAAAAGACACAGCAAGAAAAAAACCAGTATATCCTATATAGAAAAAAGCACAGGAATATTATAAGGAGTAGAGCATACCTCCAGAAGGTACACTTTTGCTTGAGAGAGAATGATTGATAGAAAAGATAGTAGCAATGTATATGGATTGTGGAAAATGTAAAAGCAAAAAAGTCCAAACCTACAAAAACTGAAAGCAAGGATTTCTTCTCAAAAAACAAGTAAAAAACATGCAGTGTGACTTCTGCTAGGAAGTATGGAAAAAAAAAAAAAGTAAAAAAGGAAGAGATAACAAGGGTGTAGTGTATAAAGTATAGAAGAAGAGATACAATAGGAGAAAAAGTATTGGAACAAAAAAAAAGAGAGATTGTATATCCAGAATGTAAAACAGAAAAGAAAAAACTGTGGTAAAACTGAAGAGTGGTGGCATGCCCCATAGAGAAAAGTATAGCAGAGCAGTACACAAATAGAGATTCCAAGAAGCATAGCAAAGAAGGAGGTTAGCCAAAGGACTATCAGAAGAATGTTTAAGATGTTGAAAGAGATGTGGTTGAATATTGGAGTAGAAAGGTAAATATGCTTGAAGATGTAACAGTCAAAGTACTCTTGAATAGTGGTGTGACAGAAATGTTTATGAATAGAAAGATAGCAGCAAAGCATAGATTTAGACTGTAGAAGCTAGAGAGACCAGTGATAGTAAAAAATGTAGATAGTACAAATAATAACAGAGGAGCAATAATATACTAGGCCAAAGTAAACATATATTACAAAAATCACATAGAAAGAATAAGGGATATATGTAATCTAGGGAAAATGAATATTATATTAGGTATGCTATGGTTACAAGCATATAATCCAAAGATAAATTAGAAGATGGAAGAGATCAAAATAATAAGATACCCACCAATCTATGAAAGAAGTCTAGCAGTAAAAGAAGACACAGAAAAAAGGAAAAAGATAGGAAAAAGAGTTAAAGCAGTGGAAAAGGCAGATAGAGATAAATAAAAAATATCATTGGAAAAGAAGTTTGATGATAAAGTCAAATTAAATAGAGAAAAAGTAAGGAAGATAATGCCATAGAAATTTCACAAATGGCTTAAAGTGTTTGAGAAGGCAGAATTAGAAAGAATGTTAGTGAAAAAATCTTGAAACTATGTAATAAATCTGAAAGAAGATTTTATACCAAGAAAAAGAAGAATATATTTGATATTGAGAAAAGTAAAAGTGAAAGTGAGAGAATTTGTGGAGAAGCAGTTGAGAAAAGGGTACATTAAACTCTCAAAGTCACCTTAGACTTTGCTAGTATTTTTTGTAGAAAAAAAGGATAGAAAAAAAAATAGTATAAGATTATAGGTATTTAAATAAAGAGACAGTTAAGAATAATTACTCTCTATTTTTGATTTTGGACTTAATCAACACCATAGGGACAAAGAAGGTGTTTACAAAAATAGACTTGTGCTGGAGATACAACAATACATAGATAAAAGAAAAATAAGTAGAAGATTGCATTCATAATGTATCTTAGAGTATACAAGCCTACTATAATGTTTTTTAGTCTCACAAATTCACTAGCAACATTTCAAGCAATGATGAATGATATTTTGAAAGACCTAATAGGTATAGGAGATGTGGTAGCATTTATAGGTGATATATTAATAGAAACAGAAGACAAAAAAGAGTATAATGAGATAGTGGAGGGGGTACTGAAAAGAATAGAAACAAATGATCTATATGTGAAATCTGAGAAATGCATGTGAAAGGTTAAAAAGATTGACTTTCTAGGATTAGTAATGGAAACAAAGGATATTAAAATACAGAAAGAAAAAATAGTAGGAGTTCTGGAATAGCCAAGATCTAAAATGGTTAAAGATATACAGAAGTTCTTGGGATTAGCAAATTACTATAGGTGATTCATGAAAGATTTTGCCAAAATAGTTAAACTGCTGCATAAGCTGGTTAGAAAGAATAAGAAGTAGAATTAGAGAGAAAAGTAAGAGAAGGCATTTAAGAAGTTGAAAAAGGTATACAATATGACCAGTATTAATAGTGCCTGACTTGGATAAAGAGATAAGAGTAAAAACAAATGCATCAGAATATATAACAGAGGGTATACTCTCAATAAGATATAAAGATGATAAGTAAAAGCTGATAGTCTTTATTTCAAAATTGTTGAATGAAATAGAAAAAAATTACAAAATTCATGATAGGAAAATACTAGTAATAATTCAATATCTAGAAAAACAGAGGCACTTGCTAGAAAGTATACAGACAAAATTTAAAATCTGAAGTGATTACAAAAATTTCAAGTATTTTATGAGTAGTCAAAAATTGAATTGAAGACAAGCAAAATAGATATTATACTTGTCTAGATTTGATTTTACACTGAAATACATACCAAGAAGCAGTATGGAAAGAGCTGACAGCCTTAGTAAACGTTCAGACTAGTATATAGGAATAGAGAGAGATAACAAAGATAAAGTATTGGCAAAAGAAGAATAGTTGGAAATTAGAGTAATATAGGTAACAAAAGTGGTTATTGAAGAGATAGACCTATTAGAGAAGATTAGAAAATCAGAGACAAAAGACAATAAGGTAGTAAAAGTTATAAAAGAGATGAAATGAGCAGGTGTTAAAATATTAAAAAATAAATAGTAGCAAGAAGAGGATGGATTAATGTTGAGGGATAGAAAAGTATATGTTCCAAGGGACAAGAAATTGAGGGCAAAGGTAATCTAGCTACACTATAATACACTGGTAGAAGAATATAGAAGATAGTGAAAAAGACAGAGCTGGTAATGAGGAATTTTTGGTGGTCTGGGATCACTAAAGAAGTCAAAAAGTATATAAAAGAATATGATATATGCTAAAGGAATAAAAATTGTACAAAGGTACCTGTAGAAAAACTTATGCCTAATACAGTACCAGAAAAGCCATGGAGTCATATGTTGGGAATTGATACAAAGTTGTCAACAGTCTACCACCCATAAACAAATAAACAGATAGAAAGGATGAATCAGGAGTTGAAACAATACCTGAGGATGTTTATCAATCATAGGCAGGAGCAATAGTCTGATTAGTTAGTAATAGCAGAGTTTGTATATAATAATAAAGTACAGACTGGTATAAAAGTATCACTATTTAAGGCAAATATTGGATGAGACTCATATATAGGATTTGAGATGAGAAAAAAGGGGAAGTTTGAGAAGGCAGAAGAATTTGCAACAAGAATAAAGAAAGTTCATGAGAGGGCAAAAGTGGTACTGAGAAAAGGTTAGGAGGAAATAAAAAAGTATACAGATTAAAAAAAAAGTGAGGCAGAAGAACATTGAGTAGAAGACTGAGTGCTCTTGAGCACAGAAGATTTAAAGTACCAGATGCAAGGAAGAAGATCAGAAAAATTAACTGAAAGATTTGTTAGACCTTATTAAGTAAAAAAAATAATTTCAACAAATGCAATAGAACTAGATTTGTCAAGTATAGTAAAGATACATTTGGTAGTTAATATCAGTAGAGTATATAAGTACAAAGATCAAGTAGAGGGTCAGAGAAAGAAATGGCTATCACTAGTAGTAATTGATAGAGATGAAGAATATAAGGTAGAGAAGATATTGAACAAAAGAAAGTTTAGAGAGAGAGATAAATACCTAGTGTGATGAAAAGGGTATATAGCAAAAGAAGATATATAGGAGCTAAGAGAAAACTTGGGGAATATACAAGATTTGGTAAATAAATTTGAAGAAGAAAAATATAAGAGAGATGTCAGGTAAATAAAAAAGAAGAATACTAAGGAAGATCAAGAAGGAAAACTACTAGGGCAATATACAGCAAAGTTATTATACAGATAGAATAATAAGAAATTTAATAGGGAATATTGGGAAAAATTGAAGAGAAATTGGAAACAATGAAAAACAGAAAAAACAAAAAAAAAAGCAAATACTAGAAATAATTTAGAAAAAAGACAAAGAAAAAAAAATCAAAAAGAACAAAAATTGAAAGAGAGTGGAATAGAAAAATAGGACAAAGAAGATGAGATAGGTAATTTATGAGACCTATATGATAAGCTGTAAAAATCCTTGGAACAAAAACCCTTAAGAGAGAGGTACTATCATGAGTTGCCTTGACTATGACAAGAAGCTATGAATAGAATGGACATGGACTAGAGTTAAACCAATAGCTGATGGACAACTTGTAGTTTAAGTAAGGACAAATAGTATACTTGTATATATAGTAGACTGTAATTGAGTGAAAACTCCATTGAGTTCTTTTCTAACCTTAAAGTGCTATCTTGAGTTAATCCCTAATATTAAGGTTCTTGAGTCAGTTGCTAACAGAGGACAAACAACCAACAGAGAAAGTGGACATACTGGAGTAGAGCAGAGAGAAAGCTACTTCTAGTTGAACTAGAAGGTCTTGTTTACTAGGTGAGCTTGATTTATTCTTTTGACCATCTTGTACTATGTCTTTAGATCTATATCACTGGGGCATACTACTGGCATGGTCACAATTTGGTTCTAGATATCTGTTTATAGTTCTTTCTAGACTTGACAACAAGGGTTCTTGAATTGGAGTAACTAGCATCTAAGACCAGCAATTGAAAGAAGTCTAAGTAGTCTTCTACTGTTTAATTGTTCTGATAGTAGATAAATGTAGAAATATGATAAACTTGTGACACTCAGTCTTCATGTGTAAATAACTATATATAAGAAAATACCTTGTGATACTTAGTCTTTATGTGTAAATAACTGAAGTATCAGTACATGTTCTAGCTACTTATATATATTCTCTGAATACAATAGCAATAATAGATAATACAAGATTTCAAGGATACAGCCTGTAAATATAACAGTTTCTACTATGTAAACAATTGCCACTTTGTATAGAAGCAAAGTGCTTGACTTTTGGTAATAGTAATGCTCCAGTAAGAGTGTCTACAATCATTTTATCTGTTAGACAGTAAACTAACTTGATTTGGCCTTCTTCAACAATCTAGCAGATAAAGTGGTCTTTTATATCAATATACTTGGTATATGCATAGTAACAATGTTCTTTTGTCTATGAGTTCAATAGCTGATTTGTTATTAGAATAAAGTATTGTTGGGTCTAGTGTTATGCCAAAAATTTCATGAATAAGAGATTACAACCAGAGGACTTCTTTCATTGTATGAGTTACAGTAATGTACTTACTTTAAGTAATAAATAAGCTAATGATTTCTTGTTTTTTAGTGCTCTAGGATACTACACTACCATTCAAAAGAACTGTATATCCAGATAAGATATGTTAATCTTCAGCTATATTGCCATCTGTATTACTATATGCATGGAGTTTAGGGTTTATAACATCATATCCATAGATGAGCTATAAGTTTTTTGTTTTACTAAGATAGCAAAATATTCTTTCAACAGCTTACTAATGCTCAAGTCCAGAGTTATGCATGAAGCACAATACAGTTTGGATAGTATAGAAAATGTCTGGGCATATGCCAATTATAATATAAATAAGCTCTCCAACACATTTATAGTATAATATATTATGTATTCTTGCAATCTTGGCAGTAGTGCTGGGACACTGGGCTGAGGATAGTTTCAGGGATATATCCATTGGGATAGATATAGGTTTAAGACAATCAAAGTTGTAGTGATGAAGGATAAAGTCAATATAAGAGTATTGTGAGATATTGATGGTATGTAATTTGTAATTTCTTGTAATCTCTAATCCTAAAGGCCAATGTAGCTAATTTATATCAGTGATTTCAACATGTTCCTGGATTAAATTTTTGAAGTGTATAATATACTCAATTAAATTTGATCCAATAGTACAGTTGTTTATATATACTAGAATTACAACAAAGTCTTCATCAATAAATCAGTAGAAAATAGCTTTATTAATATAGTAGTGGATAAACCCAAGATAGTATATAAGTATGTCAACTAGTTTTTGGTACCAATGATGTTCTGATTACTTTAGTCTATATAGTATTTTCCATAAATAGTATACTTTGTCTTTAGTATCTTTTTCTATATATTCTGGTAGCTGCTTCATATGAATATCTTTGTTTTTAGTGAGTTTGATATTTAGATATACTTTTTTGATGTTAATTTGATGCAACTCAAAGTTTTCTTCAGCTACAATGGCAAGAATGATATAAATAGATTGTAGTTTGGCTACTGGTATAAACATATCAAAATAATTAACATCTGGGACTTGAAAAAAACCTTGTGCTACAAGACAAGCTTTATAACAGATAATGATACTACTTGTATCCTTTTTGATGTAGAATACCCATTTGGAGCCAATAATATTTGTACCTTCAGATAGGTTAACAAGTTCCTATGTTCTAGCTGCTTTGAGTGTTACTAACTCTTCTTTTATTCTATCTTGTCATTGAGACCAGTCAGGTTGACTCTTGGCTTCTTTCAAGGACTATAGTTCAAAGGTTTCTGCATTGCTGATTTCTGTAGCCAAAGCATACTTATCTAGGTAATCTATAGACATCATCTGCTCAGCTGCTTTCTCTTCCTCAGAAATAATAGATGGTTGGGAAATTTGGACTCCCTTGGAAATGATTGGATTAGATGGCCAGTTTGAAGCAGTTCCTTTATTATGAAGTAATTGTTGTATATGTTCACTAGGTTTTCTTATTTTTGTAACTTGTTGATCTGACTTTTTAGGTAAAGCTGTAACTGCTAGTGCTTTGGTTTAATAGGAGGTAACAGGAATAGGTTGATCAGGTTTTGTTTTAATAAGTACTGGTTCTTCTTTCTCTTTCTTGAGATAAGAAGCTGATGTAGCTAACTTGTCAAAGTAAATGTTACTATCAAGCCCTACTAGAGAGGGAGTAACAGCATTGCAGAGGAAGGTTCTAGAAGTCAAGGGGGAAAATCCTATTAGACTAGTAATAAACAGGATTGCTAGGTTGAGAACAAGACTAAGGGTATTTTTAAGGGCCCAAATAGTATATATATGTATATGTCAGTAAGAGAGAGATCAATTTGGAATAGTAGAAGTGTTTCTATTAGTGGAGCTAGAACCAAGAGAGAAGTTGAGTTCTAGAGGGTAGCTTGTTACTCCTTTGATAGCTTAGATGTTATAGTATATAATAGTGCCCTCCTCCCAAAGCTATGTTCTTGTGGCCTATTAGCATGTGAACTGGTAACCCAAGTGAGTAAGGTGGTTATCTACTAGTAAATTAGAGTTCAGGTATAAGGATAAGTAGTAAAAAAATTGAGGTCTAGACCTAGTTTGTCAGGGTTTTGTAGATGGAAATTCTGTACTAGTTTGGGTATGTTAATGAGTTCCAATGCATCTAGCCAAGAGAATTCATCTAGAGTGTTCTCATAGCCCAACTATTAGATATAGTAGAGGAGAAATACTCTTTTGTGGCAATTTATCTTTGAGTCTAGTACTTGGGTGATTTCAAATTTAAGATCACTATTTATAATTACAGGTGGATTAGTTCATCTAGAGATGTTGCTAAGGGATACTAGTTTAAGCTACAATATATGGAATACTGGGTAAATGTAGTAGAGGTGGTCTAGTAGTTTTATCTGGTAAGACTGCAGACTTAGTTTACTAGTTATCTCAAATAGATCTAAATACCTTTCAGCAAGTTTCCTGGAGGGTCAGATAGTATTTATAAACTTGGCCAGCACAAATATGGTATCTCCTAGTTGGATGTCTGGGAGTAAAGATCCTCTTGAGTCTGTTAGTCCCTGGTAATATCATTAGGACTTCTTGATCATTCTTTTTAGCTAGTTGTGGATCTTGTCCAGTTTGGCAACATAGGTTTGGGTAGCTAGGGAAAATAGGTTAGAGGCTAGCTGACAATGTATGTAGAGATAGTACCTTTTGTTTGCAAAGAAGGGTAAAAACCTAGTAGTCAACAAGAGAGCATTATTGAATATAAATTCTGCTAAGGGTAGTAAATGAGCCCAATTGGCCTGTTGATAGTCACAATAAATATATAAGTATTGTTCCAAGGATTAATTAGTATATTCAGTTTGTCTATCAGCCTCAGGGTAGTGATCTAAGATGAAATATAATCTTATTCCTAAGACTATGGCCAAGAAGTGGAAGAATCTAAACACAAATTTTATGTCCTGGTCAGAGGTAATTTAGGTTGGTACCCCATGTTTTGAAAATATATACTGAATGAATAGTCTAGCTAAGCCCATTGAATCCAGCTTACTGTGAGTGAGTATAAAGATTGCTTACTTGGTGAATCTATTTATGATTACCAAGATGTCTGTGAATCTGTCAGATAAGGATAAGTATTCAATAAAGTCTATTGAAATAGATATCCAGAGTTGTAGAAGGATTGGAAGCTGTTGAAGATGTCTATAAGGCTTGTGGTACTGGGTCTTGTTGCACATACAAATACTATAGGACTTGATATAGTCAATGACAAACTTTCAAAGTCCTAGCCATATAAGAGTGACCAAAGTAGACTCTAGAAGAAACCTTAATATATAATTACACTCTAGAATACATTATAACTTATCTCCAGGAGAAATCTCAAAGAATAGAATAAGGCTCCTAGAGGGTGATCTACTCTATATATATTGCTTCCTTAGTTACAGATGTCTTGGCTGTCAGAGATAGGAATTACAGGAGTAAACAACTAATTAAACCTGGAATAATGCTTATTTAATTAGTTGTTAGAGTTACTCTGGTCTATTGCCACTGGTGTATTAGGAGTAGAATTTGGTATAATCCTCTTATAGGCTATGTATATCTGTATCAAATGAGTTTGGATATTTTTATTTGACTAGAGTGACCTACAAGAGGGTAATTATAATAGGTCTTCAGAATTTGGAGTTGTAAATTATTATAATTAGGTACAAATATTTGGTCCTCGAGATATACTAGTTTATCTTTACCTAAGAACCAACAACTCTCATGGATAGTTCTAGGGAATGAAATAACTTTTGCTAATGTTAAGTC
>Ga0154004_1000138_pt1 | contig 18573 bp, 18 predicted proteins | sample TSFL088MetaG_FD_104727 | JGI IMG/M metagenome (GOLD analysis project Ga0154004, IMG submission 104727) | Attine ant fungus gardens microbial communities from Florida, USA - TSFL088 MetaG | ecosystem: Host-associated > Fungi > Mycelium > Unclassified | place: USA: Florida, Lake Talquin State... | reverse complement strand
TCACTAAAAATCGCCATCGGAACCCATGTCGGCATTTGGGGTAAACTGGATGGAATCAGTGGTGGCGACGTTCACACTGTCCACAATGGTTTGCAGGGAGGTCTAGTTATCAAAACACTTAAATCAAACCGGGATAGAATGCGGTAACTCGTACCTGGTTCTGGGAATTTCCAACATAGATAGAAACAATAGTATCGCCGAATTGCTGGAGAGATGGAGCAGCACCATCATCTTGCCAGTTGATCATGGCGGGTTGACCTCCGTGGAAAGTTGACAAAGCAGTGGGTTGGGTGATCTAGAGAAGATATCAGAAGAACTCAAGAAATATTTTGTGCAGCATACAAAGACAGTAGCCAGTACTGGGGAAGCGGCGAGTAGGAGATTAATGAAGATCTCGGAAAACATCGTCGAAGGGGCTGACGCTTGAATATAAAAGAGAGTGAAGTTTGAAGAGTGGTAGCGATTGTACACCTGGGACAAATCTTGCTCACGGTGAAGTATGTTATCAAGGAAAGTGAAATCAAATTTATGACAGGAGCAGGTTTCATTATTCTCGTCGACCGTTTAGGGAAATTCACCCATCCTCGATTGATGAGATCAGCTCTGATGTTACAGATACATGACAACATATCAATGGCAACACTCTGTTTCTTGTGGTATGATATCATTATTTCAAGAGACTTGAGACAACCCCTCAAAGCATGTTTACCAAATTTTGTGCTGCTCGAAGTTCCCAAACAAAGGTAGACACATCATAAACGCGACCCTGTACATGGAAGTCAGAACAGAAGGCAGATGAGGACTTGGAGGATAGGTATCATGCGCCTGGCATGCTTCAAGTGAGCAAGATGCCACTGGATAAGTTTTGAAAGGGATCAGCAAGGGGTCTAGACAAAGCATTTGCCATCCATTGGGCAATGATGCTCGTTGCTTGGAAACTTCTTCCCGAGATTACTTACTTTGGGATAATCAAATTGTGTTCTCCACCACCAGCTGGACTAAAAGGACTACCAGGAGATTTCTTATCCCAATCAGACCAAGCACCTGCTTCGTCTGCACCAGGACTACCAGAATTGACCAAAATTAGGTGTAATTCAACCACCGGTTGCATAACTGCCTTGTGCAGGATTGCTTAACTTCAACAAATCACCCGTCTACTTGGATGCAAGATACCCGCCTAGTTAAACTCCAATCCCACAACACTACTATGGGTATAATCCGTTGCATTATCTCCAGGACCAAGAACATCTTCTAGGTGACGATCCTGAGTGCCCCTGACAGAGGGAAAGGCAATGACCGCTAGAATACAAATGCCGATTACTGGTCTTATTGGTAAGGAGGTTGTCTGGTACTACACTGAGGTGACATGCAGTACCATGTTTGACTTGAGGGTTGGTGATGTAGGTAATGACATCCTTTACATCGGGATCGGTACATCGGGATCGGTACATTGAAGGTTGTCGAAGAGGAGAATGGCAACAAAGAGATCAAAAAAGAGGCCAAGTGCTTGTGCTTGAAGTCGAGATAGTGTATGGCAGCACAGAGGTCACCCATATCTATAATATTGTCACTGAAGGGACTAGAAGGCAGGCAGTAGCAGCTGAAGAGTACACAGTCTGAGGCATCATTGAGATCAAAAGCATCACATTCTTGGTATGCTCTTCAGTGGAGAGATGAGCTGAAATGGCATTTGTCAAGGTTCTTGCACAAGCCACAGTCATTGAAGTAGAGTTGGAGACAGTGGCCATAGCATGATGCATTTGGATTCTTGGGATAACCAAAGGACAGTGCTGAGTGCCTGAATCAAGACAGTAATGCAGTGCTCTCTTTTTGAGTGAGAGACCAAGAATCTAGGAGAGAAACAGATAGAGACTAAAGGATTTTCTAGAGCCAGTGATACCTCTGCCAGGAGAGGAGATGGAAATTAGATTGAGTTTTTTTCCAAGAGATAGACCTGGCGACAATGACTGAGAAAGGTCATGTCTGTGCACGACCTGATATACCTTTGTGCAGATGGGTCTGAAAGGGTCTAGGAGAGTCAGCAAGGAACTGAGATGTTCCAGTGCGTAGAGCGTGACTGTGAGTCTAGACATTCAAGCGGCGACTTGATATGTCACAATTTTATCAAGTAATTATCTGATCACCATCGATCCGGAGAGTCCCGTAACCTTATCATTAGGAACTGCATAACTGGAGATTGCATTCGTCGCCTCCGACGACCCGCAACTTCAATACAAGATGGGAAAAGGTATGCTGTCGCTGTTGCTCTGACATCCCCGACTTAGGCTTGTGAGTATAGTTCACGGTTCTCTTGCCCGTGCTGGCAAAGTCAAGTCCCAGACACCTAAGGTCGACAAACAGGAGAAGAAGAAACCACCGAAAGGGCGTGCCAAGAAACGCATCCTGTATAATCGTCGGTAGGTAGTTGTGTTAACTCGGGTCGTCCTGTTATTGACTTGCACCAGTTTTGTCAATGTGACGACTCTTCCTGGAGGCAAACGGAGAATGTGAGTAGCTCAATACCAATGGCCTTATCCCGATCGTTAGCACCCAAATACATGTGCACCAAGACTCCTATCACCTGATGATATAATTGCATCATAGTTCACGCTGAACCACGGTGTTGAAAATCGTTCTTTCAACGTCTTTCGCTCCTATCTGATTCATTCCCATTACTCTCTTCTATCTGGTACTGATTCATTCGCTCATTCCAGGAATCCCAACCCCGAAAAATAAAGAACTCATTATACGTCTTTGAAAATCGTTCGTGAGATAGCAAGTGAAGGGGTGATGATCAGGTGGCTCCCTGTCATCTTGTTGCTTTTCCGTTCACTCCTCCCGCATATCTTGTTACTACCCTCCATGCCCAACATGATATGATTAGGCCCCTCTATGCATCTTAAACCCTGTATTCTAATGGTTGATGTTGATTTTGGATCAATTTATGAACACTGTTTCCAAATATGACCACGTGAACCTAAGCGTAACTGCGGACGTGTCGGCTCAGGTAACATTCTCTCTCCTACATCACTGTTATGCTCTCTGAGGAGTTAAAGACATTCAAGAGACTTGGATTCCGGCATGTGAGTCTTGGTCCTCTGTCCCTCACGAGTGTTCATATTTGTTATAGGTTCTGTTACAGGTCCTCAACTTCGCTTCGGTCATTGCCTCAGGTCTCATGATCTGGAAAGGCCTCAGTTTGGTAACAAATTCGGAGTCACCAATCGTTGTAGTGCTCAGGTTCGACCTTGCTTTTCGCAAGTCTAAATGTTAGACTGTGTATGACTCTGCAGTGGATCAATGGAACCAGCTTTCTACCGAGGCGACCTTCTCTTCCTAACCAACCTTCCGAATGAACGCTACCATACTGGCGATATCACTGTATACAAAATTCCTGGCGCTGATATCCCAATTGTCCATCGAGTCCTAGAAACACATGACGACAAGATCAAGGATAAACAGCTTATGTTGACAAAGGGTGACAACAATCACGTAGACGATCTTGAGTTGTATCAGGGCTTAAAATGGCTGGAGCGAAAGCACATTGTTGGCAAAGTTCGAGGGTGTGTCTAGTGCCTCCGTCTTTCCAGGTTCCTGAGACTGATAAAACTCCTTTGGCTGCGATAGATTTCTTCCCTACATCGGATATGTTACAATTGCTATGGTATGTCCAATGTCACACAAATACTTACCCATGGCTTTTTGACGAGGACTTGCCTTATAGAATGATTTTCCGCAGCTCAAATACGCATTACTAGGAGGTCTAGGACTTTTGGCACTAATACAACGTGAATGAGTCCTGTCGTTCTTATTTCTGCCCGTTTCTGTCGTGTGTACCTAAGATTGTCATTTATTGAAAGAGCTCACATGCTGCTGAGGTCGTAGATCGTTCACCTAGTTAGGGCGTATTCATCTCAATTGTCGAACTTGGTAATCAGGTTAAGACGAGAAGATATGATCAGAAATCTGCGTGATGACCCCAACCTCTTGGAGTCCTGATGATTTCAAAACCTTCAGACATCCACGGAGATATGGCGCGGAAGCTGAATACCATTGAGCATCAGATCGGTTTGAATGACACATGCTTGACATCAAAGCTAGATTCACAAAAATTGATCCACCACTACCTCATTACAACCTCGTTCCTTCAGAAAAGCAGACTGCATCCGACCCTTGCGCAATGCGTCCTTCATCTTTATTCGCACAAATATCCTGATGTAATCTTCGTCGAGTTGTCACACGGTGCGTTAGTACGATCCCTTCATTTGTAAACCAAAGCTTCCTAAAGATTCGAACCTAACAAGGCAAATCCTTCCAGAACTTCTCTGCACCAAAGAGCTCTCGAATTGTTTGATCATCTCCGATATCGGGGACACTGCAGGCAGTCAAAGATTAGGTAAGTCATAGGAACTGAGATATGATGAGATGGGAATCTATCGAAGCCTTGGTCATAAAGTCGTAAGAATCAGGCAGTCTTTGTGGCATCTTTTCGAAAACAGGCGATCATCCCTTGTGGCTCATAAAGAGACGAAAAAGGCATACTGAACCAATGGAGCCGCCAAAAGTTTGCATGCGAGTTCTGCATGTTTTCATCGGTTATGTTTCACCTTGCGGTTTCATCAATATATACAGCCATCCAAAATATTGTCTTTGGATAGCAGGTGAACGAATGTATCATGAGCCTGATGACAACGAGAACAACACGCAATAAGCCGCATTGTCAGCCTCATCGTGGAATGTTCTATAATGGTGCCAACCTCGAATCCTGTGTTCCAGAGTAGGACATCCTTTCCCACTCTGAAGCATGATAGTAGTCACGTAAACGGCCCGTTTCTCAGATGTCCGGGCATTCTATGTCTCACGGTGAGCACTCAGGTCACCTTCTATTGCTATTGAGCTGTCGTGTCAGATTGTATGCGGTGATCTATCAGCCGTGCTGAAAAAGCTTCGCATCCACGATCTTAGCCTACAGTCCACAATGTCTAGGAACAAGTTTGATTTCATGGAGGAAAAATTGGAGCGGAGAGGAGAGAAACAGAAGATTTTTGAAAACAACATTTGACTTGTGAGATTATCTTAGTTTGCTTTGTAAAAAAAACCCTGTAAGCAATAGTTCAAGTATTCTGGAACTTGAAGTACAAATCTCATCAATTCGAATTGTTTTCTAGGTGTAGAAATAACAAACCTTAGTCAAAACTGTGGTCTCTCTCTCTTGTGTACTAGATATTCTATCTTTCATTGTAGACACATATATAAATAACTTGTACTCCACAATTTTTCATGACTTTATGTTAATTCATACAGCTAGAGCCGCTGAGCTCTTTATAGGTATTCAAGCACAGACTTGCTTGAGAGTGCCAACAAAGAGTAGCAGGACCGACGTTCAAAATGGACATTTACAAGAAACATGAATAATTATCGCTGTACCCTTTACTCAACGGTCACTTACTCTTAGGTGATTTGAGTATATGGGTGCCAATTCTTTTCCCCCACCCCCGAGACCATGATATTCAATGGAGTTTTCACCGGCTAGATCCGTCGATCCTGGGCCGGCATTCCAGATCAAAGTTTCTGAAGTCATCGCAGAATGAAATGTACAGCTCAGATGTCACCCAATGTGGTAGACGGCTGATATTATTACCTAGAATAAAATGTACATCTGCAAGATTCAATGCTCACCTCAGATATCACCCAATGCGGTAGATGGCTGAGGGAGGTAAATGCTCAAGTGCACTATGTATATGGATGTGAGAGTGTCTCACATCCAGGACATATGGATATAAGTGGTGTCATAGACCCAGTGGTTCATCTCTGATGAGCAGCCCATCTGCAGATACTGGGGAGCACCGTACCTTAGGGGCTAGCTGGTTCTCTTACTGTGTACAATCTAATTGGGATCAAACACATAACTCATAGAGGGTTACATACATGTTATACCAGTAGCTATTCTATTCTTATATTAGTAGTGATGGCATCTTACTACAACTCAAGGGCCTGTCCAGTTCTGCGGGTTAATTGTGATATTGTCACAAGTTCAACAACTTCTGTACACCGCATCATCGGATCCCTGTTTAATCAACGGTGCACGCGAATTAAGACTGGCTAATAACGAGTTCGAATATACCTTGCCAACTGAAAACCCCCTGTATCAACATAACACAACACTTAGACAGGAACAGAGCTGAGGAAGTGCAACACGAACAGCGTAAAATTGGCTCCACTAACCAAAACATTTCCGCCCCATGCATACATGCCAATGACGAAAGCCGCGGTAAGAGCCCCTGTTTCCACAGTCATGCGGACTGCGCGATGAATGATCTTGTTTGTCTTGAAGCTGAATACATCTTCCGAGCGGCGAAGGAGCTAATGTTCATCAATTGCCTGGAAAAGACAATACATATCTTCAAGGACATACCTGAACAATGATGGTTGTAGTGATCATCACATCAGATGTAATACTTCCCGCCATCCACATCTGCAGAGATTAATTAGACATTGCTCAAGTGAACGGAAAAAAAGCTGACTTACAGTGAGTGGTGTTCCCGATGGTGAAGCATCAATAATGTTGTCAATGCTGTCTGACTGGCTGAAATTTAATAGCCAGCCCCTTATAATCAGAGGCAAACCTCAATGCCGGACCAGACAGCTCCAATGCAAGATACCAAAGCAATCTGAAGTTGTGTAAAGCTAGTTCAATGGCAGATGAGCAAAAAGATGTCTTACTGTGGTAATGAGCCCTATCATAGTGAAATGTATAATCTTGTGCAATGCAGCGAGTTTCCAGATACGCCAAACAAAAAACAATTGAACAGAGAAAGCAACTATAATGCATCATGAATACTCATTAAGATGAAAGAGGGACTAGGACTGACCAAGGCTAGACAAGAGTGGAATAGCTATAGTCCCTGGGCTGTGCCGCTGCCCTTCCATTAAAAAGATCCTGGAGAGAATCATCGATCAGTCACATATTCGTAGTGAAATGGATATGCTCATACCATGCGAATTGTGATGCGAATCCAGTTTGGATGAGATCCAAGAGGAATACCCATCCCACTGATACTGTGTCATTGATCTGGGGGAATAAGGAGGTTCCGCGGCGCACCGAGTGCTTTCGTAAATTTGCTATCCTTTGGGAAGGCTAATACGTAGATGTACACTTGAATCGCCAGAGCTCCCAATAAGACTGGAGATGGAAATATTGCAGCAGATATCTATTATACATCAAGTAACTCACCCCAGTTGATATATTGACCAATTAACTAAGTAGGATATGAATCGGTAATCCAGCGCAAAAGAGAACTGTTTACCAAGGGTCCTTGCCTGTCTTTTGAGTAAGTATTTAATCAATGAACATCATTTAGATACCCACAGTAAACGCATGGCAGCTATTTCTTGCAACGAACATGACATCCTCACGATGGCCTTTGAAAATGAGGTGCTGAGAAGATTGTTTCATTAGTGTATGAGCGAACCTTGAGGGTGACATCGTACCAATGGGTTCAGGACGTTGAGCAGAAGATGGGCAGTGTTGATCAGGGCGGAAAAGAACATTGTCTGTACATTTATAATCATCCATGTCCGTCTGACCTAGAAATCTCACAATATCATCGGCCCGATGGTAATATGCCTCGGGTTTGATGGCGCCAGGAGAATGACTAGATGACTTGATTAACGAGCATGAGGAACAACTAATCAGGCACACTGCAGAGAAGACAGTGAGCTTCATCAAGAACAGCTTTATGGGAACAGTTTCATTGACCTGCATCATGCATGTTCTTTTATTACAGACACAGGTTGGACGGAAACTGTCAGATGAAACTGTCAGTTTCCCTAAGTGCTGAACCAACGTATTGGAGATGTACACTCAGCACCCGCACTTCGTGTGAACAGTTATTTTTTATTCATACCTATTGGAGCCGTACACTAGATACATCAAGTCAATGGTACATTTTTAGTATCTAATCTGAATGCTCACCTCAGCACCCACGCTTCGTGTGAACAGCCGAAGTTAGGCAACTGGATTGGACTGTTTTTATGAGTAGGAGAAACATAGAATAAGAACTGTATAGTTATAATGAAAAAAGATGGCATATTAAGAAGACTTGTGGAAATGTAGGCCAGTTTTGATTGGAAATAAAATGTAAAAATAGAAAGCATTGGAATGTCGTGCCTCACCAACATAATATGATTGTACCTGTGAAACTTTAGATACAATTAGCTACTCCTATACTGGGTAGAAAAATGGAAATATATCTTAGTTCCTGTAGGAGCTGAACTGAGGTTTCTAGGTTCTACTATGTGGCACGGACTATGTGCTTACTAAGCACCTGATGAATCAGCTGATAGAAGGAAAGTACCCATCTGGAATGATAACATGAGGGTTTGGAGACGAAAAACCATGAACGGCTTCATTTATAACATGTTCCATGATAATTTCACAAGACTTTACCTCCCAATTTAAGTTCTCACACAGGAAAAAATTGAGATATATGAAAGCCCTTCATAGCCTGACCATCCATCTGGAGATAAGGTTAGCAAAGGAAAAGCTTAACCCATACCTCTTTATAGTCAACGCAGTTCACAGCTAGATCGGAGAAGTATCACATTGGTTAAAGTGCATTTTTGATACGAGTTACTTCACGTCGAAAGGGCAGATTCAAGACTGATATCACATTTCTCAATGGAAGGACATGAGCCTGAACTGTCATGATTTCAGTGGGCGTTATATGGATCAATTGAGAATGCCGCTGCCTCGAGCTGGACTTCCAGTTAATTACTCTTGATCAAACAGTAGCATAGCTTGATATTCGATTCGACTTCTCATTAATTCGCGGAGACACCATTATTGAACCTCAGGCGCTGAAGTCTGCACCGCACACCGAATATAGCCAACTGATATTGATCCACACTGCCTCCATAATGAGACCTTCCTGTACTGACAAAAGAAGTTCTACTGATGAATGGACACCACTATAACCATATGAATGGATTGTTACTAATTTGCAAATCCGGTTCACCAAGCTTGGGAGATAATGGTATTCAAGATCAATACAAGGTGTGTCACCTTCCGGGAAAACCTTTCTCCGAGGAATTATTCAATGGAGTCATTCCTGTAGGTTCCGGCATGTTTTGATGATGAATGAGACCTCCCGATGCTGCCTGGCCCCATTAATGTGGAGTGAAACCAAGGCGTTGTTCGTCAATGAACCCTTAGTCTCTCTTCAAGCGGCCCGAACTTTAGGGTGAAGAGGAATTAAGCTATGAACTTTTGATTTCAGGATTAGTCGATCTATTCCGATTGATAACGTCTGATCAATAAAGCAGCACGATAGACTCTTGTTCAAGGGCATTTATGCAGGTGACAGACGCCATGTTCGGAAGCGGCATCTGTTGGGAAGGCTGAAAAGTACAAACTTGACCAGAATCACAAATTTTGTTACAACTTGGAATCCATCATTCTCTACTCAGTCCATTTGCCGCCCGTTGAATGATCAAATTCTCTTCTCGATGAGCTTCGACATATCCTTTCATTAGTGCCACTACTTTTCTCAAGTTCATCCTATACTTCGCAGACACGGGAACTACAACCACATCTTTGCCTAGCTCTTTCCTAACGTACTCCTCGAGTTGTGCCAGGCGAGCCTTGGCTTCTTGAACAGTCTCTGCTGAAGTCGGTGGGAAACTAGATGAGGTTTGAGGAGCGACAAGGTCTGCTTTATTGGCTATAACCATTCTGATACGGGATGACATTCCTTCTTGATATGTCTCAAGCTCAATTTTTAATATTTTGATAGCTTCGCAAGGATCCACGTTGATCTTTATGGGGTCGATGGGTGCCGGTGGATCATCTGTCATGGGTGATGCTTCAATTCTACTCTCTGTACTGGTCACACCCTCTATAGTTTCAACTGACTTTCCACCAGAGAAGTCAACGACACAGACAAGAGCAAGAGAGCGTTCGACAGCTCGAAGGAAGGAGTGACCAAGGCCAGCGTGTGCGGAAGGGGATGACGAATTTTCTATCAAACCTGGGTTATCGGCAATAGTGAAACGAAACTTCTCGTAGAGATCAAAATGGTGTCCGGGTCTTGTGGGCCTCGATTCCGCAAATGTATCAATCCACGATGAGTTTTCTGTGGAGACCCTCTGATTTCTGGTAAGAGCATTGGCAAATTCCCCCCGTTTCATCTTCTCTTCAAATGTTTGCGATTCTGTCTTTGTCTCACCGTAGACGGTCTCATCCGGGACAAGTTCACCTTCAAAAGTTCCATCATCCGCTACGCGTATAATACCAACCACGGGATTTAGAGTTGTAAAGGCATATCCCGCGACATCAGTTTTGGCTCGGCCCCCTGTAAGAGCTCGAAGAAGTGTGCTCTTACCCGCGTTAGGCATTCCGAGGAGACCAATGTCTGCCAAGAGCTTGAGCTCAAGAAGTAGAGTCACCGATTCTCCTTCATGACCGCGAGTGGCAAATCGAGGAGACCTATTTGAGGAAGAAACAAACTGGGGATTGCCAAGCCCTCCCTGGCCGCCTTCAGCAATCAGATGACCTAAGTATTCAGGTTGGTGAATGCCTAAGGGGGCATCATCGGCTTCAGTACAAGTGTCAACACCGTCTTCTTTGTCCAGGTCGAGATGTATAGGACTTGAGTCCAGCCGACGACGGCGTGCAAGGCGACGCTCACGCTCAAGTTTGTACATAGACGCCTCAGCTTCTTTGAAGTCGTCCCTCTGGACGTTTAGCTTTCCATAACCCGGGTAGTGCAGCCACCGTCTCTCCCTCATTCTTTCCATCCGCTCGCTCGTGGTCAAGCCCTCTGCAAGCATAGTCTCTTCCTCATGCTCCCACTCATCTTTTGCTTTGCGTGGGTCATTCCTTCCAAGTTCCCGTATAACCGTGCCAACTGGTACCTTGATCATCAGTGGTTCCGCAGCCTTCCCGTTCTGCCATGTGCCCTTTCCATGTTCGCCGCTGTGGCCTCGGATGTGATTGAGCACAGAAGAGAGGGTAGAAAGCGTCGAAGTTGCAAGAATATGCACTGAACCTCCCCTTCCACCGTTTCCACCAGAAGGAGGACGAAGTGGCTTGGATTTTTCACGAAGAAAAGCTGCACAACCGTCACCGCCCTTTCCACCGTTCACAGTGACCACAAGGTGGTCAAGAAATGTGTTTCCTCCTTGTTTTCGTTTCCACTCTGCCTGTCGCTTGTGTTTGTATGCTTCTAGTTCCTCTTGAGATCGCTGCAAGTATCTACGTGCCGAGCAAAAACTCCGGTGAGTCAACATGAGGGTTGCCCGAAAAGGAAACCGAACATGAACCCCCGGCCCTTTGCATAACTCGGCTAGTTTGTAATATGATCATTCCAACCGATAAACCGATAATCGTTTTTTCTTTTGTCGAATGACCCCCACTAGGTCCCCCACTCCCACTCGCTCAATTGGCCCAGGGACTTTTCCAATCATCCTTACTTGCTTTCACCAGCTAAACGGTCGCGAGCATTGGACCTTAAACGTCATAGAATCCTCCCAGTGTATTTACACATTCGAAATACGGGGCAACCGAGATTCCTACACCTACGTCTCTGATCAATTGAAAAATCTTGATCGCGTAGACAGCTATCGTGGGGGATGCCATGTAGGGAATGTTCCGAGGGATGGAGTGAAGGAGATGCGCACGAAGCTCACAGAGGTTGTTATCCATAAGCAGGAACCATGGTGGAGCCCTCAGACGTGGATCCTGGACTGTATCAAACATCTCAGAGACATCGGCTGGACATTTGCTGGGCTGAACGAAGTGTTCTTGAGAAGGGAACTACAGAAGGACGCGTCACGGTGGGAATTGGTTGAGGACACTGTATATGAGAGGATGTTGCAGGAACTTGAGTCCGGCAAACCTGTGAGCCCTGTCAAGGTGATTCTATCGGCCGAGAATGGGCAGTCTCCGTCTTCCGATTGCTGAACCAAGCGGAAACTTGTTTTCTTCACTCATCACTGTCGATTACGATTTGGTTGGAATGCTTAGATCTTCTCATGTGCTCAGCAAGTGTATCCTTCCTTCTTCCCAAGATAAATTGTTTATAATTATACTCTTCATCCAAATACATACATACAACATTTGTTCACCAACCGAAACTGAACTGTAACATTCTAGCAGAATGTCAGCAGGTTGTTGTGCCTGCCAAGGGTATCTGTCTGTTGACACATCTGAGTATATGGCTTGACACACTATTCAATGCCTGACTAGTAGACGCAACAACGAAGAAGATGCGAAGTCTCGATTGTTGAACGATGACATACGTAATAATGAACTCTCAAAATAGCGGGGTGCAAATTTCCTGAATGACATTCCTAATGTATTAAAAGCAATGCATGATTCCATTGATCTTTTATTAGAATTATTAGGAGCCGATGCACCCCGCCACGAAGTTGGTAGCGACGAGGATGTTGATGAACTATTGATTCTATGCTAGACATGACCATTCGCACTTTCCATAGGGGTCAGCTTTTGCCTTCGGAAAGAATGAAGCTTGATTCCGAGACAGTAATGAGCATCTGCACAAAATAGAGAGAAGATTTTCAGTAGAACACAAACCCCATGTTCAGAAGGTGAAAATGGACCAATTCACTATTGAAATACGAACGGGGGAGGCTACAGTTACGGTAGGGTAGGTTACAAACGGATAGTGAATACAAACATATTACACTCCTTATCTTCATCATGTAACGTAGCTACCAATATCAATATATGAAACAATAACATTGATCTCATCATGTGCATCGCGCAGGCTTACATGAGATCCAGTAACCAACATTCACCTTGGGTCCCTGAACCTTGCTGAAGATAAGACTTGATCAGGTCTGGGCCTTCATTCAACAATATCTCATCACCCACTGATTCACATGATCTACTTTTTTTAAAGAATGAATAGGAAGTGTGTGTCATGTCCCGGAATACTATGACACTATTCTACAAAAAAACTGGGATATCAAGTCAAATCACCTACCATCGATGACATACCACTGGAAGCATTTTCCGAAGAGAGACTCATGAGCGAGCACTCCACGGCATCACCAAGCCCAACACAATAAACCCATATTAATTCTCCTCTCCTTTCTGACTACTGCAATGACAACACCTTCGATCGCACTACTACTCCACCTATCTACCATGAAACACTGCCCACACCATACTGTCCAGCCACTAGGCCTCCTGTAGACATACCCTAGTCAACGGGCCATATTTTAGGCGTCTTAGTACTAGTTTGCTTGTTGCTGATAAAATGTCAAGTCACCTGGTGACATAATCAGGTGACTTGACTTGATATCCCAGTTCAGCAGCGAACATCAGATTTCACGCTGTGTCTAATGAGTGCCAACAATCTTTTCTCTTTTCTTGACGTCCCTCCAGACGACCTTGACGAAGGCATTTCTCTCGAACATACCACGGAACAAAACAGCGACAGGCCACCCACACCCACATCCAGTTTGAAAAGGAAAGCACAAAGTCCAAAGCTCCGACCTCCAGAACAGGATGGCGACCACCTCGTTGACATAGAGCTCACGACCAATGCTGTCAAGAGAGCACGATTAAGGTCACCTGGCCCTGTGGTCCTAGATGACTTTGAAACTGAAGCCAAGCGAGAGATTACTGCAAGTGCCGGTTTGACTGGAACCACTACTGAGGTAGGATCGCGTTTGGAGCTGCGTCACCAGGTAGGTCTTCTATTTCACGTCAATTACCCTAGCGGACAATGTTCTAGGTTCGGCACCAAGTCGCTGTACCGCTTGGCCACCAATATACTCCACTATCTCAGCATGTTCCACCCGCAAAACCTGATCGGGAGTACAAGTTTGAATTGGATCCCTTCCAGAGGGTTTCTGTCTATGCCATACAACGTAACGAGAGTGTGCTCGTTTCGGCTCACACTAGTGCAGGAAAGACTGTCGTAGCTGAATACGCTATTGCTCAATGTCTTAATAGAAAACAGAGAGTCATTTACACAAGTCCTATCAAGGTTTTCATTTTGCTGAGGGTCGGGGATTTCTGCTCACTTCTTTTTCAGGCATTAAGCAACCAGAAGTATCGTGAAATGCTGGCAGAGTTTGGAGATGTTGGACTCATGACTGGAGATGTGACCATCAACCCCTCGGCGACATGTTTGGTAATGACAACAGAGGTGACTGGGAATTGCCTGCAAGAGATGTCTATACTCATACATGCCTCAAGATTCTGCGTTCGATGTTATATCGTGGTTCAGAAATCATGCGTGAAGTGGCTTGGGTCATCTTCGACGAAATCCACTACATGCGCGATGTGGATCGTGGTGTTGTTTGGGAAGAGACAATTATTCTTCTTCCGCACACTGTACGTTATGTCTTCCTATCAGCAACAATACCCAATGCAATGCAATTTGCGGAATGGATATGCAAATCGCATGATCAACCTTGCCATGTCGTATACACCGACCTTCGGCCCACCCCATTGCAACACTACTTATTTCCTTGCGGCGGTGATGGTATTTTTCTTGTTGTAAACGAGAAAGGCGAGTTTCGGGATGACAATTTCAGCAAGGCCATGGGCAAGTTGCAAGAAGGCCAGGGTGATGATCCAGCCGACCCAGAAGCTGGAAAAGGCAGAAAGGGAAAAATAAAGAAAGGAGGTACACTCCAAAGTAAAGGTTAGCTCGAAAATCATCTCTTCTAATTATGCTATTCACATCGATTATAGGGTCATCTGACATATCTAAAATAATCAAAATGATTATGCTCAAAAATTACAATCCCGTTATCGTCTTCGCATTCGGCAAGCGCGAGTGTGAGGGACTCGCCATGAGCATGTCCAAATTCGAGTTCAATTCTCCTGATGAACAAGACCTTGTTACCAATATTTTCAAGAACGCGATCATCAATCTCGCAGAAGGAGATCGTCAGCTTCCTCAAATCACAAACCTTCTTCCTCTCCTTCGACGTGGTATTGGTGTACATCACGGTGGTCTCCTCCCGATTCTCAAAGAAGTTATTGAGATTCTGTTCCAAGAAGGTCTGATCAAAGTTCTCTTTGCCACAGAAACGTTCTCCATTGGCTTGAACATGCCAGCAAAAACTGTTGTCTTCACTGCGGCGAGGAAGTTTGACGGAAGGGAGTTTCGTAACCTGTCTTCGGGAGAGTATATCCAGATGTCTGGACGTGCTGGTCGACGTGGCCTGGACGATCGGGGAGTTGTGATTATGATGGTGGACGAAAAGCTTGAACCCGCAGCAGCGAAAACTATGGTGAAAGGCGAAGCTGATCGATTAGACTCAGCTTTCCATCTTGGGTACAACATGATCCTGAACTTGATGAAAGTCGAAGGCATCAGTCCCGAGTTTATGCTTGAAAAGTGCTTTTTCCAGTTCCAAAGTAGTGCTGGGATACCGTTACTAGAGAGAGGTGTGCACGACAGATTTTTTCTTTGGTCGAAACGTTTATAGTCGTGCACAGAGCTCTTGTTAGAAGAGGACACAAAAAATGCAATTGAAATACCGGACGAAGAACGCGTCGCAGAGTATTATGAATATCGCCAACAGTTAGACCAGCTAACGGCTGACTTTCGAGAGGTCATCACCCATCCATCTTACTCTCTCCCCTTCCTCCTCCCTGGACGATTGATCAAAGTCAAGTACCAGAATTTAGACTTTGGATGGGGTGTTGTTATTAATTTCCAAAAACGCCTTCCACCGAAGGTACGCGGATTCTGCTGCTCCCAGCACATTGTCTAATTAATCTTATGCGCTCCCAGAACCGGCCAATACCTGAAGCTGATGTCCCCCCTCATGAGCAGTATATAGTCGATGTCCTTCTAAACGTCGCTAAAGGCAGTACTACCTCTTCAGATCATTCAAAAATCACTACTCAACCCGCCGGCATTAAGCCTTGTCCTACCAAACAGAAGGGCCAGCCAGTAATTGTGCCAGTTTTACTTTCAACCATTGACAGTATCAGCCACCTTCGGCTTGTTGTCCCCAAGGATTTGCGACAAGACATTGCGCGCGAACACCTCTGGAAAAGCGTACTGGAGGTTGAAAGTCGATTTCCCAAGGGTATTACGCTGCTGGATCCCATTCAACATATGGGCATTAAGGATGACAAATTCAAGGAATTAGTCAAGGTATGTTCTTTAGTTTATTCTACAGGATTCTTACTGAGCACCCCAGCAGAAAATTTCTCTCATGGAAAAGAAAATGTTTTCTAGCCCCCTTCATACTTCTCCCCAGCTTCCTCACCTTTACACCTTATATTCCAAGAAACGGGCCCATCAAGATAGAATTCGAGAACTCAGGAAACGAATCCAAGACACACGTGATGTACTTCAGCTTGAAGAACTCAAATGTCGTAAACGTGTTCTTCGACGGCTCAATTTTACAAATTCCGCCGATATTGTTGATGTCAAAGGTCGAGTAGCATGTGAGATCAGTACAGGCGACGAGTTATTATTGACAGAGATGATTTTCAATGGTGTTTTCAATCCGCTTGCTCCTGAACAGTGTGCTGCACTGTTGAGCTGTTTCGTGTTTACGGAGAAGGTCCGTGGGTCCTCTTACACATGTCTGAGCTTACCGATCGCATTCATGTATAGAGCGAAAAGGAGATGAATCTCAAAGAAGAATTAGCAGCGCCCCTGCGTGTTATGCAAGAGTTTGCGCGTCGCATTGCAAAAGTCTCTAAGGAATCTAAATTAACGATCGACGAAGACGAATATGTGTCATCGTTCAAGGTCGAGCTTATGGATGCTGTCATTCAGTGGTGCCGAGGCGTCTCATTTACTGATATACTCAAGGTCAATCTTTTTCTTCTCCGCTTGAGAGTTCTCTGAAATCCACTACTTGATTCCAGTTCACAGATCAGTTTGAAGGGACCATCATCCGCGTATTTCGGCGATTAAGCGAGCTCATACGTCAAATGGCTCAAGCAGCCAAAGTCATTGGAAATCATGAACTCAAACAAAAATTCGAAAAGGCATCGGAGATGCTGGAGAGACCAAATTCGGTCATCTTTTGCTCTTCGTTATATCTATAACGCGATCGCATATTCCTTCATCTTCTGTTGTGTTCGTCCCCACTTGGTTATCTTGTATAGGGTTGCATATCTGCATGACTATCCAAAGGGCCACCACTGTCCGAATACGATAGTTCTCTCTCGGGCCTTGTATTATACAGTCAATGTTCGGAACTGATAACCAAGGTTGAATCCTTTGGTTTTCACATTGATTGAGTTCAGATTCATGCAGATTTCGTCACCTCCCTGTTGAACCACCTAGCTAGCCAGAATCTAGTCATAGCCTTGCTACTGCTCAATTATTTTCTATCAGAAACCGATCCTCGGAAGATCTTTTACGATCCAAAGTTTGCAAGTTTGGTTCAATAAAAGTCATTTCGCTGCCCTTGAATAACTATGGGGATGGCGTAGGAGCCCGTTCTGGGAGATTGGACTGCTAGAGGTGGGGTAGCACGATGAGGTTGTACCCTGCCCATGTTATTGTGGGAGTAGCCATTGGGCTCCATGCGTACTGTCCTGAACATGAGTGGTGAGCGGTGCAATAGAAATGCTTTCTTGTTTTTGCTTGTTCCCTTCTATTCTTCTATTCTTGGACAACGTCGTCAACTATTGTCTTATGATCCTTGATTGTCATGCTAACTACTATGGTATGTTGATGGAGACAAGCACCAATTGTACCTTTTTATTGTTGCTAGACTACAAAACTTGATAGTATATAAGTACTTGGTTAGACATCAAGAAAGATATATACTTTTTGGACCCTACTGCGAACGAACAACTCTAATTAAGAAAACTATGTTCTCTATCTACAGTACCAAGGATTATCAACATTCCCATTCAAACTCTTTTTAGCCTTCCCTCAAATTGGAGCCCACCGCCAGGGGATAGTTGTCTATCCTCTCAACACTTTCTACCACGTCTAACAATACTCAGTCTGAAGGCAACCTTAGTGCAAACTTATTCAAGACTAGAAGACAAACATACACGAAAGAGAAAACCCCAACACCACCAAAAGTTTCATGGCCCAAGAAAGCAGCTAAAGAAAGCATTAAGCCTATGGACACCCTGAACAATGAAGAAACACTAAGAGAACACACATGGAAGGAATTATTTAGTCAATTTGAAAACACAACAAACAAGGAAATATTACCTATGTCAACATCAGTTACTACCAGAGTCTTGGGAATGCCAGCCCCTGGGTCTAGGAGGGCCCCAGACTTTGATTTGTGAAATCCTGAAGATTTGAAGGAATTTAAGGAGGAATTTGAGGAGTTAGCAGAGAAATATAGATTAACAACAGAGGAGAAGGAGAAGGTGGTGGTAAAATATATGGATAAGGAGACAAAGAAATTCTGGAAAAGGATATGGTGATGATTATGGGATATTAAAGAGGAAAATTATGGGGGCTTACTCAAAGACACTTCTTGAAGACAAGCCTGCAGTTGCTCAGCTGGTCAAGAAATCTACAAAGGGTGTTATCAAGGATGAAGAAGATCTTGATGCTTACTATCAGAGGTTCTGGATCATGGCTGCTG
>Ga0154004_1000136_pt1 | contig 18580 bp, 23 predicted proteins | sample TSFL088MetaG_FD_104727 | JGI IMG/M metagenome (GOLD analysis project Ga0154004, IMG submission 104727) | Attine ant fungus gardens microbial communities from Florida, USA - TSFL088 MetaG | ecosystem: Host-associated > Fungi > Mycelium > Unclassified | place: USA: Florida, Lake Talquin State... | reverse complement strand
TCAATCACTTACTGACTTAACTATTCTGACTGACTTTACTCACTTTTGATATTATAGTAGAAATCAATCTCAAGTCCATTGTTCATATATATACAATCTATAATCTAATACTATTGAATACCTCTTCATATACTATATTAAATGTTCTTTTGCTCTCCTGGCTCTGTTCTGAAAAAAGTACTGAAATATTCAATACTGAAGTATATCTTGAAAATACCACATAAAGTTGTCTATGTAAAAATACTGATATCTGCAAACTAATCCCTATATGATCCACTGACTGTTCTTGAGATTTGTTGATAGTCATAGCAAAGGCCAACTTGACTGGAAATTGAAGTCTTTTGAGTAGTACAAGCAATGTCTCTGTATTAGGTGATAACCTAATCCTTGGAATCAACACAACCTTTTTTGTAAACCTCTTGTTCTTGCTGATAATCCTATACTAGAGTATCTTTCTTCTCACATTCAATACTACTATTCTTGTCCTATTGCAAAGTCCTTCTCCTGGATCCAAGTTCCTCAGTAAGATAACTGGACAGCCAACCTTGGAACAAAGTAAAGTAGGAGACAATCTACTACTATTGAGTTGTTAAAGAAACTCTACAGAATAGATATAGTGTATCCCATCTTCCTCAGACACAGAGTCTATACTTCTCAGCATATGGACCTCTGTATTTGGTACTGGGTTGAACTGTTAGAGAATAGCTTTACTAATATTATACACCTTATTATTTCTAGAACAGAGAATAATACACTCCAAGAAGTATTGGTTATCTTGAACTCTTGGGTTGTCAATTTCTAAATAGATCCTATTGATAAGAGTATTGAGATTAGTGTAAACCATAGACTAGGAAACTTTTATTATCTCATTATCATTTATAGTTGATCCAGTACCAATTTCCAATAACCACTGAGCATGTTGATTATTAGCTTCAGAGTGGTCTAAGCATATATTGTATCTGAGATATAAAAACTTGATATATTTCCATAGATTTCCTCTACAAAGAAATGCTACTACCACTTGTTGGTATGTTTCTTTAGATACCATAGACAAAGTTTGATGAAAATCCCTTCCAAATACCACTGTAATTCCACCAAATGAATAATTATTCTAGATAATATGTCAATTTAATAGCTATTAAGTACAAGTGATCACTTACTTTAAGCAAGTCTCTTAGATATTGATTAATAGCATCAATATTATACTTGTGTTGCATAGGAACTTCATTCTAAATAATGACCTTGGTCTGTTGGGTGACTGAAAACATATAACTATTCTATTTGAGCCCAGCCACAGTGTCCTCATTAATAGGAAAAGAAATCTTAAAGCATGAATAAGATGTCCTTCCTCTATCTAACAAAAAAGTAGTAATTCCAGATGATACTACATACAGTACTACCTGTTCTTTTCTTCTAACCTCAGCAGCAATAGTATTATAAAGAAATGTCTTTTCACAACCACCAGCAGCATAAATAAAGAAAAGATAACCTTGGTTGTTGGTGACAGACTCCAGGATAGCATCAAAAGTAGCAGCTTGTTTAGAATTAAATATTGCCCTCTGTTTATTTACTAAAGTTGCCATTTCATCTGTATTATACTACTCAGCCTATAAGAGAGAATTGGATATTCTGTGATCCTACTCTTGCTGTAGAAGAGACATGGGTAGAAACTCAGCAAGACTTCTTTTTATTTCCACCAACATTTTGTTTAGATCCCAAAGGCTATAATCATAAACATTATTCTCTGGTATCTCTTGATCAGCTTGGTAGTGGTTCATATGACATAGTTTGTGCTTGACATCATTATATAGTCTAGTCTTGAATTGGTTCCAGAAAACATAAGGTTTAGCTATTTTATCAGTCAGTAAGATCACTGCCAACAACTGACAACATGCTACTCTAGACTGTATTGCAATTGTTTCCTTCAAGTAAATCCTCCACTTATAATTATCCTCCAATAATCCTCTTACTATATATGCCTCCTTGAATATGACAAATACTTGGCCATTCCAGGTTCTCAGATACTTCTAACTCTTTCATGACTGTAATCTCTTCTGCACTTAGCAGATTGTGGGTTCTTTGATTCTATTGTAAATTCACATGTAGTCTAATTGTAATCTTCTCCTGCTCCTCTACTAGCTTTTCTCTAATAAGTTCATATGTATAATGATAATGACTAATATATAGGTGGCTATCCAAGAGTATTGTTTGAAGATTATCCATTACTACAGGATCAAGATTCCTATTATTGAGTCTCTTGACATTGAGCTGCTCTACTATATTAAGGATATAAATTTGCACATAGATAGGAGTATGATCACCATGAGGAAGAAAGGCACCAGTAAGATGATAAAAACTCTTCTTGAATCTTGAAACAATAGGGGCCTGACTGTTTGGTGACAGAGTTGTTGATTTTGACTCCCACTGAAGTCATGGCAAAAGCTGTATTATACTGTCATATGCTATTACAAAATTCTCTTGAGAAATAATTATCTCCAGTCAAGTAGTTTTGTAGAATTTCAGTCAAAGATTGAAGAGGAGATAATTGAATCTGTTCTTGCAAACAGTACATATTAAATTTGGGATGATTGACCCATGAGGATATAAGCCTCTCATAATCAAAGTAAAGAGTATTGCAGTGAGGACAGATAATAGTCAACATACCCAAGTTGCTATACTGTATATTGGCTTCCAAAAATGGCTGTTCTACAGGTGGATAATATACAGGCTGAAAAACAGATGGTGGGATATCATCTAGAACAATAGCTTCTTGATTCTAGATTAACTGTTAAGTATACAGAGTTTTGATATACAAAAATTATCATACCTGAATCACATTATCTTCAACATCTAACTCTTGAATTTCTTCTTCTATAACATTCTGTAATATATTTAGTTAAGATTCTTTTGTCAACAATTATTCAAATATATCACTTACAGCTCTTAGAAGATTTTCTTGTATATTTCTATCAATATGTAGATCTCTATTATCTTCTCTATTTTCCAAAATTTGCTGTTTTTCATAATCTAGAGCATCTGTATTTTTATTTCTCTATTCCTTTATTATTTGATTGCCTTCAACTATCTAATTGATTTCAACCTTATTTACCTCTCTTTGTCTTTCTCCTTCTACTGTTATCACTTGTACTCTATATTCCTGAGTCATTTTCTGTTATTGCTCAGTAAGTCAATATCTGTGCAAATCAAGTATAGCATCCTCAAGGTTTTGTGGAACATGTACAGGAGTCATGTGAAAATTTCTTCTTTCTCTTCCTCTATTCCAAATAGGAGCTGAAGAAATATTTTGGAACAAAGCAGATAGATAATGGTTTTCTAGAATAATAACATGTCATTTTGCTTGCTCCTCAGCTCTCTTAGCTCAATGTTCTTCTTCAACAGAATCTATTTCTCACAATGATCTTATTGTCTCACTTACAACTATTCTAAGAATAAAGGTATACTATTACTCCTAAGAAGAAGATCCCTACTCTAAATGACTCTCTTAAAGAGCAGTTGTTATTCTCTTGCATATAAGAATCACAATAGATCCCAAGCACCAGTATAGTGACTTAGCCTGAGGTGGCTTAATCACCCTCCTGGTCCGAGTTGACAAGGAGAACTTAATAGAGTTCTTGTTTGTTTGCTGTATACTACTTATACACATTCTGTATTTATCCCTATTTATAAAGTCCCATATGTCTTCTTTGAGTCATTCTCTTTCACATCTATTGATTTCCTAATTAAAATAAAAGAAAAAGGAAAAGAAAATAAATAATAACTTAGTCATTTGGCCAAGTCATAACAACTAGGTTACTAATAGAAGAGTATACAGGTATACTACTGCAGTACTACTCAAGAAAATAGTTTGTTTAGAAGGGTAGATCTAAGCTTAGTCACACCAACCATGCTCTATACTACAGCTGTAGAGTACTGTCCCCTTTACACCTAGGGTCCAGTATTCAGTCAAGATATAGAGAGAATAGAGAAGTAAAAGAGCAAAGAGAAAGAGCAGGAAATAGTGATTGAAGACAAAGAAGTCAATGAGCTGGTACCATCACTGTATATTTGTACATGTTTTTTTCCCTCCTACATATCCAATTTGGGTTGATGTTATGAGATGGTTCCAAAAAAGGAAACTACTTCCTATACATCTATTAATCTAGTAAGAAACATCCAGGAGTATAATACAAGAGGGATATAAATAGCATGGGAAAGCTTATGTAAGATATGTATAGTTATTAGTAAGGGTCATATGATTGTAGAAGATGGGTACACAGACCAATAGATATTTGTACAAGTAGTTGTGCAATCTAACAGGGAACTCTATTAAGTTCTTCTTGAACAACTACCTTGGTTGAGCTCTAAGTTCTCATGACTATATGCTAACATAAGAACTTGATCCCTATCATTGACCCTGTACCTTGTAGCCTCAACATTCCTATTCTCACTTACTTTCTTATTGCTCTTGTTAATAAGCACAGTACTCACAAGTATCTTGAATAGTGGGCTCTAGCTATAAAGAGAGCTTCACTGTCAGTTAGGGATAGTAGGTAGAAGGCCTGGACAAAACTCATGTCCTTGTCTGAGACCTGATCTCTATATTGAGTAGACTCATATTTAGTCTTTTACTATCAGCTCCATACTACTGGTCCATTATGATTAGTCTATATAGGGGAACAATAGTAATCTCTAAAAGGCCCGTTTAGCTTAGAGATTCCCTTCTTAGGGATAATATCATTTTACCCTTCTAGTCAGTAGCTAATTATAAGTTCAGATGAAGAAGACCACTTTGTTATGAGAGCCCCAAGAAGGAAATGGTCTCCTATACATTTAAACACTTAATCCAAAATCTCAAGTCATACAATAAGGTCAAGGTATAAATAGTGTGGGAACTTAGGTAACCAAATCCATAGAACATTCTGGAAGAACATATAATTGTGGACTAGTAGTAGTACAGCCACTGTAAAATAGTATAAGTAGTAGTCCAATCCAAGGAAGAACTCTATCGAGTTCTTCTTGAACATCTATCTAGGGTGATCACTAAGAGTATTCACTGCCTATCAATAATATTAGGTACTATTCTAGTTCCTGATTGATTCTTTCCATTTGCCCATCTATTTGGAAGTAATAGGCTGTTGACAGCTTCATTTGGATTCCCAACAACTCATTCAACTCTTTCATTATTCCTGCCATAAACTGCACTCCTCTGTCTGATATAATACTTTTTGGAAGTTCATATAACTTCTAGATGTGATCTCTAAACAGTCTAACAAGTCCTTCTACCAATGTTTTTTCTGTAGTTGCTATAAAATAGGTCATTTTACTAAACCAATCACAAACTACTAAAATTGCATTATAGTCTTGTGCCAAAGATAGCTTGGTAATGAAGTCTGTCAAAATATGATTCCATAGCTTTTCTGGAATTGTATTAGGCATTAGTTTTCCTGCTAGTACTTTACTTCTGTTTTTGTATTGTTGGCAAGTATTACATCCCTGTTATTGATAGACAGTGAATGTCCTTAGTGACTATCCTAGGTGGATGTTCAAGAAGAACTCGATAGGGTTCTTTATTGGATTACAGCCCTATTTATACTACTACTACAGTGGCTGTACCCTAGAGTCCCACGATCATATGTCCTTTCCAGAATGTTCTATGATCACCTGACCTTGTCATGTGATTTGACTTACTGATTCCCCACCCTATTTATATCCTTACTCTGTTGTATACTTTGAGGTTTTGGATTAAGTGTTCAAATGCATGGGAAACCTTTTTCTGTTTGGGGCTCTTATAACAATTTCTCTATGTATTTTCCTACTTCTTTTGTTACTCCTAGCTACCAATAGTTCCTTGTTACTAACTCTGTTGTTTTTTATCTTCCTCTATGTCCCCCTACTAGCATATTATAATACAAACATATCACTTCTCCTTTTAGTTCTTCCTTTGGAATGTATATTTGTTCTTCTTTCATAACTATCCCTTCTTCTACCATCTATTCCTTATTTCTTAGTATTTTCATTCCTGTCTTCTTTAGTTCCTCTACTGCTTTTACTATCTTCTTGTTCCTCCTCTGTGCTTTCTTAATCTTCTTTCTTAGCTCATTTTCCTCCATCAATGTTTCTGTTCTTTTTATCTACTCTAGCTTGATCAGCGTCTGGTCTTGGTTGTTGTTTTCTATCCCCTTCTACCAATCTTATCTTCTACTCAACCCATCTACCTTTCCCATGCTCTTCTCTAGAATGTGCTTAAGGATGAAGTCAAACCATGATAGATACAATGTCTATCTAGCTTGCCTTTTGTTTTGCTTTTGACTTATCATAAAGTACTGGAGGTTTTTATGATCTATCTAGATTTCAAACTTTACTTTTGCCCCTTCCAAATAGTGCTTCCACAATTCTAAGTACTGAATTGCTACTAGCATCTCTTTGTCATGGATTTCATAGTTTCATTCAGTTGTATTTAATAACTTAGAGATGAAAGCAACTAGTCTCCACTTCTCATCTTCATATTTCACTGATAGTACTTCTCCCATGGCATAGTCTAAGGCATCTGCCTCTACTCTTATCTCCTTATCTAAATCTGGAATGACTAAGACTAGTTTCATCATAAATACCTTTTTTAGTTTTCTAAACACTTCTCTCTGCTTTTCTCTCCACCTCTATTTTTTCTCCTTTTTGACTAGTAGATGCAAAAGGACTACAATTCTAGCAAAGTCCTTAATGAATTGCCTATAGTAGTTTGCAAGTCCTAAAAACTTTTGTACTTCCTTCATATTTCTTGGTACTGGCTAGCTTAGGACTCCATCTACCTTTTCCTTCTGTATTTCTACCCCTTAAGGTCCAATCACCATGCCCAGGAATTCTACCTCCTTTACCTTCTACTGATATTTTTCTGGTTTAACAAATAGGTTATTTTCCTCCAGTCTCTTCAATACTTTCTCTACCAGCTTATCATGCCCTTTCTTAGTATCCATGGCAACTATTATATCATCAATAAATATAGCTGTATTTCCTTGATTGATCATATCTTGGAATAGGTCATTCATCATGGTTTGAAAGGTAACAGAAAAGTTTGTCAGTCCAAAGTATATGACTATTGGTTCATATACTCCAATATATGTCATAAATACTACTTTCTATTCATTGCCTTCCTTGATCCTCTCATTGTTGTATCCCCATCTAAGATCAAGTTTTGCAAACACCTTCTTTCCTACTCCATCCAGGATATCTGTGATTAGGGGTAAAAGATATCTATTTTTTACTGTTTACTAATTTAAATGACAATAATCTTGTACCATTCTTCTTTCTTTGCTACAAAATGGACTAGTGAGATCTGTGGTGATTTTGATAGTTGAATATATCCTTTTTGCAGCTGATCTTCTACAAATGCTTGCACCTCCTCTCTTTCCTCTCTCTATAGTGAATACACTTACCTCTTCCTTGGTACAAACTCTTCTTTCAATTCTATTGCATGATCCCATGGCTTTCTAGTAGGCATTTTTTCTGATTCTTCCTTCCCAAATACTTTCTTCCACTTCCAGAACCTCCTAGGTACTAATTCCTCTACTGTCTTTTCTTTCTCTGTTTTTCTCACCTGTCTTCTCCCCTGCATTTCTTGCTTCCTCTTTCCATATATTGGTGGACACTGTATCATTTTGACCTTCCCTTTTTCCCAGTCTATTACTGGATTATGAGCTACTAGCCAAGGCATACTCAATATCACCTCTGTCTTCTCCAGGTTACATACATCTATTTGTGCTCTTTCAACATGTTCTTTAAAGAGCATATTGCACTTCATCTGATGAGTGATTGCTCCTCCAACATTTGCCATTCCATCCACATTCCTTACTAGCAAGGGAGTTTCTAGCTTTTCTAGTCTAAACCCCTTTTCCTTTACAAACTTTGTATCTATAAACAGACCTATTGCCCTATTATCTAACAGCACCTTTACTGCTACTCCTTCATGGCTCTCCAACTTCTCTAATCCCACTTTCATCCATACTTCTCTTAGCAGTTGTAGTATATGCCACACATCTCTTGCTCTCTCAGTATTGCTATAACAATTCAATTAATTTCCCAGTTTTTCTAGGTGCAATACACTATACAAATTATTGGAGGCCAGTTGAGAGCTCATTGTTCTCCACTTTCTTTTGCCAACTCTTGCAGTGTTTCTGCTACTCTCCTTTCTCTTTCCTTTCTTTGCCAATAATTTTTGGTTATATGGCCCCATTTTCTACATATGAAGTATGTTCTATCTCCTCCTCTTTTCCTCTATTAATATCCATTGTATTAGAGTCTCTTGCTGGCCCTAGCTATAAGGCCTTAGACTGTGACAACTTAGGTCTACTCCTAGTCTAAGTTGACAAGAAGAACTCAATGGAGTTCCTATTAATTTTCCTACACTACTTATACAACTACTACATAGTCTGTACACTTTCTTCCCATGGTTCCCATGTGACTTAGTCATGTGCCATCACCTGACTGTGACTCATAACCCTGTGACTCTTGTGATGCTTAGTCACGTAATACTTTCTCACGCTCCATCCTTGTGTAGTAAGTCCAGAAAGAAAAAGAAAAGAAAAATAATAACTTAGTCATTTTGCCAAGTCATGACACTAGCTGTCTCTCTCTGTTCTGATATTCACCTCTATACTAACCTTTTGTTCTCCATGTAATCTGGCCCTCTTTTCTCCCATATGACCCTCTACTAAATCCCTCTCTTTGCTGTATATTTCCTAATAGGCATACTGGATTCCTCTCCAATGTCCTCTCTTCTGTCCTACTCTGCCTTTGATTTCTATCCAACCTTACTGCTCTCTCCTGCCACTCCTCAATCATACAAGGAAAGCTCTCTGCTTCTGCTAACTTTCTTCTGATCCCCCTACTTAACCCTCTTTTGAATTCCTCTATAAGGGGTCACCCTTCATATCTGTTCTCTCTTGTAATTTTCTTAAATTCTTGGACATACTCATTGTACATCCTTCCTTCCTGTTTTATTGTTCTCAACTATTTTACTTTTCTTTCTTTCTCTACTATTTCTCTAAACTCATTTCTCATTTTACTAAATAACTCTTTTGTTATCTCTATTTCTAATTCTCCCTTTGATAGTTCATCTAACAGGTTATTCTTCTATGCCTCTACCACCTCTTTCTGTACATAAGACAACACCTAGGCCATCTTTGTTGATTCTGACTCCCCTGTCATCTTTATCCTTAGATACAAATGAGCTGCATTGATAAATACTCCTACTTTCTCCATCTTTTCATTAAACAGTGGAGGTTTTGCTACCTCCACTCTTACTTCTCCACTTTGTTGTAATAGGGTGGTCACCTGCTGGCAGGCCAGTGATTAAGATAAGAAGTTGTTTCTTTTGATGAAAGGGGCAAAAGAGGTTTTTTACTGTGACAAGCAAGTATAAAAAAGGCAGTAATAGTTCTCAATTGTGTGCTAAAGGGTTCATAGGAATGAATAGGTAGTAGAGGTATCAGAAAGAAATTAAAAAAAAGAAGCACAGCTTATCTGTAATATAAAAATAGTTGAAATGATTGTGAAATTGATCTAGATTGCATTTAGCATGATGCCCCTAAGGTGCTAATCTTTATGCACCATAATGAGCTTACTAGCAAGTGTAGTTAGTATACCACTCATAGACCTTACCAATCTCAACCAAGCTCTTATCTGCATTTCCAATACTGAACCTTACAGATGTAATACAGTCTGAGTAGATAGCTAGCCAGGCTTTTCCAGTCTGCTATCTTACCAAAGGTCATCCAAGTTATCTCTATCACTTGTTCTTTAGACTGAGTAGAATATACAAAGCAACAATACTACCAACTTAACCTTTTACCAAGATTATCTCTTACACACTCAAAAGAATCACATCCAATGATCTCTAGAGCTTCTGAGATAAAGGCAAGGGCCAAGAAGGCACTGCACTCTACTCTTCACTCTGAGATGTATATTAAAGTTATAAATGTTTGAGACTCAATTAGAAAATGAATAAAAAGAAAAACTTCTTCTTCTTCCAGCTTCTCTCACTTCTTTCCTACTGATATTGTCATATGGCTATGACAGACATTGTCTCCTATTACTCCATAGCCATTAGACATAGCCATGTGATCCTACTCCACTTCTATGCTTCTTCTTCCACTTACTTCTCCTACCTGGCTAATTGGTTGCCTTTTATTCTAAATACAGTCTAGAAACTACTTCTATCATGTACAAAGACTCTCAATACTGTTATTATCTTATATGATATCCACTTCTTGATTGAGTCCAACAGTAATGGGATCACAAGTTGTTGATAGACTTTTGATTTGTCACCTTGGCATTATATTAGTCTAAGTCTACTCTAGATTAAAATTATACTGTATTCCAAAGATAAGATAAGGTATCTGAATTCTAAGGTGTTATCAGAAATAGTCTGTCTCTGAAAAACCAGATGCTAGCTTATCATTCTTGCCTCCTGAGATATATGTTGTTCTAGTATGTAATAGCTTGATAGCTGCTCAGTAAAAATACCCATTCTTGGGTTATGTCTGGGGCTTGTAGGAAGTTTCTAGAGTGAATTCAAATAGTGGATCCAAGGGTATAAAGTGTATCCTATATTACATTTCTATAGAAATTTTACTGGCAGCATAACACTGAGTAAGAGAAGAAGGTATAGAAGCAGTGGGTTGCTCTATAGGTTGTTGTTGTTGTTGTTGAGACATATATGGTGGTGGTGGTGATGGTGGTAGTGATAATGACAATGATGATTTCTCATATAAGAAAAAGTGTGTTATTGATAGGCAGTGAATACTCTTAGTGATCACCCTAGGTAGATGTTCAAAAAGAACTCGATGGAGTTCTTCCTTGGATTAGACTACTACTTATACTATTTTATAGTGGCTGTACTACTACTAGTCCACGATTACATGTTCTTCCAGAATATTCTATGATCACTTGACCTTGTCACATGATTTGGTTACCTAAGTTCCCACACTATTTATACCTTGACCTTATTGTATAACTTGAGATTTTGGATTAAGTGTTTAAATGCATGGGAGACCATTTTCTTCTTGGGGCTCTCATAACATGGCCTTCCCTTCAAGTTTCCTTGTCCTAAGGAATTTTTCCATCAACTCCAGTTTTCATCCCACCTCTTTTTCCTTTCTCTTTCATATCTCCTTTTTCTCCAACCATATAGTAATTTTGCTGTAAACTCCCTAGGTAATTCCTGACTAAATTCCTTTTCTTCTTCTTCTTGCTCCTGTTATCTTAGTTCTTCAACCTCTTTTCCATATATTCTCTCGAACTCTTCTACCAACTCTTTTGCATTCTCCAAGTTCTCCCTACTCTCCCAAGTATCTTCTTTCACCATATACCCCTTCCACCTTACCAGAAACTTTTCCTTCCTTCTAACTGTTCTTTTGTTTATGATTTTTTCTACCTCAAATTCCTCTTCTCCTTCAATAATGACCAGTTTTGGTGGTATCTTCTTCTACCCTTCTACCTGTGGTTTATAAAGTTGTACTCTACTTACATTAACCACAGGGTGTATTCTAATAGACTTAGGTAGTTCTAACTCTATTGCGTTGCTAGAGACAATTCCCTTAACTTTGTAGAGGCCCACAAAACACTGTCAATTTCTCTGATCTTCTCCCCTTTATTTGCCATTTTAAGTCTTTTGTACTTAGCAGTACTAAGTCCCCTATTCTGTATTCTTTTTCCTCCCTTCGTCTTCTGTTTGCAAACTTCTTTATTTCTTCCTGCGCTTTCCCTAGCACTGCTCTTGCTTCCTCCTGGATTTTCTTCATTCTTTCCATGAATTTCCCTGCTGCTTCATACTTCCCCTTTCTCCTTCCTTCAAACCCCATCCTTGGATCCTGACCATAGTTCGCTTTGAATGGCGATATTTTTGTTGTTGTGTGGATTTTGTTGTTATACATGAATTCCGCTGTTTCTAACCAATCCGGCCACTGCTCTTGTCTATAGTCAATGAAGACCCTCAGATACTGCTCTAACTCCTGGTTTATCCTTTCTGTCTGCCCATCTGTTTGAGGGTGATAGACCGTCAAGAGTTTTGTCTGGATTCCCAATAAGTTATTCAACTCCCTCATCATTTCCACCACAAACTGTGCTCCTCTATCTGATATGATGCTTTCTGGAAGTCCATGTAACTTCTATACGTGATCTCAGAACAGCTTTGCAGGTCCTTCTGCTGATATTTTCTCTGTTGTGGCTATAAAATGCGCCATTTTGCTAAAGTGGTCGCACACCACCAGGATAGCATCGTATCCCTGGGCTAATGGCAGCTTGGTGATAAAGTCTGCCGAGATGTGGCTCCATAGCTTTTCTGGGATTGCATTGGGCATTAGTTTTCCCACTGGTGCTTCACTTCGATTCTTGTACCTTTGATATACATTGCATCTATCCATATACCTCTCCACCTCCTTTGTTACTCCTGGCCACCAGTAATTCCTGGTGACCAACTCTGCTGTCTTCCATCTCCCTCTGTGTCCTCCTACTGGGGTGTCATGGTGCAATCGTATTATTTCCTCCCTGAGTTTCTCTTCTGGCACGTATATCTTCCTTTCTTTCATTACTATCCCATCCTCTATTTCCCATTCTTCATCTTTCAGTGTCTTTATTCCTGCTCTCTTCAGCTCTTCTACTGCTTTCACTACCCTTTCATCCCCTTTCTGCACTCTTTTGATTCTTTCTTTTAGGTCTTCTTCCTCTACCATTGTTTTGGCTCCCCTAATCCATTCTAGTTTTATCAGTTTCTGGTCCTTATTGTCCTTTTCCACTCCCTCCTGCCAGTTGGGTCTCCTGCTTAGTCTATCTGCCTTTCCCATGCTCTTTCCTGGAATGTGTTTTAATGTAAAATTAAATCATGATAGGTATAGGGCCCATTTCGCTTGTCTACGGTTTAATTTTTGGCTCATCATAAAATACTGGAGGTTCTTATGGTCTGTCCAGATTTCAAATTTGAGTTTCGCTCCCTCCAAGTAGTGCCTCCATGCTTCTAGATACCTAATAACTGCCAGCATCTCTTTATCATGAATTTTGTAATTTTGCTCTGTAGTGTTCAACAATTTAGAGATGAAGGCCACTGGTTTCCACTTTCCATCCTCATACTTTGTTGACAATACTCCCCCTGTTATGTAGTCTGAAGCATCTGCCTCCACTCTCATCTCTCTATTAATATCTGGAATGGCTAAGACAGGTTCTGTGGTGAATACCACCTTAAGCCTTTCAAATGCCTCCTCCTGTTCCCCTTCCCATTTCCATTTCTGCTCCTTCCTGACCAGTACATGCAGTGGTGCTGCTATCCTAGTGAAGTCTTTTATAAATCTTCTATAATAATTGGCGAGACCTAAAAACTTCTACACTTCCTTGACATTTCAGGGTGCTGGCCAGTTTAGTACTCCCTCCACTTTTTCCTTCTGCATTTCCACTCCTCTTGGACTGATTACTACTCCTAGAAATTCTACCTCTCTTACTTTCCATTTATACTTTTCAGGCTTTACAAATAGGTCGTTCTTCTCTAACCTTTTTAGTATCTCCTCTACTAACTCATTGTATCCTTCTTCAGTGTCTGTGGCTACTAGGATATCATCGATAAATGTCGCTGTGTCTCCCTGGTTTATGAAATCTCTGAATAGGTCATTTATCATTGTTTGGAAGGTAGCGGGAGAGTTTGTTAACCTGAAGTACATAACCATGGGTTCATAAGCTCCAATATGCATTGTAAATGCTGCTTTCTACTTATCTCCCTCTTTGATCCTGACATTATTATATCCCCACCTCAGGTCCAGCTTTGTAAACACCTTCCTCTTTTCTACCCCATCCAGTATGTCTGCAATGAGAGGTAAGGGATATCTATTCTTTATTGTCCACTAATTTATGTGTCGATAGTCCTGCACTATTCTCTGTATGCCATTCTTCTTTGCTACAAAGTGTACTGGTAACGTTTGGGATGACTTGGAAGGGCAGATGTATTCTTTCCTTAGCTGGTCTTCTACAAATGCTTGCACCTCCTCTCTTTCCTCCCTGGACAGTGAGTATACCTTTTTCTTTTTTGGTGTAAATCCTTCCTTCAATTCTATGGCATGGTCCCAGGTTTTTTGTACTGGCATTCTTTCTGACTTTTTTTTTCCAAATACCTTCCCCCATCTCCAAAACCTTTTAGGCACCAGTTTTTTCAACGTTTCTTCGTCCTCATCCCTCTCCACTTTCTTTACTTCCTTTCTCTTCTCTTCTTGCTTTCTCTTTCCACATATAGGTGGACAGCACGTCATTTCTACCTCTCCTTTCTCCCAATCTATCTCTAGGTTGTGGGCTGCTAGCCATGGCATTCCCAGTATCACCTCTGTTTTCCCTAAGTTACATACATCCATTCTTGCTCTCTCTACATGTCCTTTGAAGAACATATTGTACTCTACCTGGTGCATTATGGCTCCCCCTGCATTTACTGTTCCATCTACATTTCTAACTAACAGAGGTTTCTTTAGCTTCTCCATTTTAAACCCCTTTTCTCTGGCAAAGGTTGTATTTATGAATAGGTCTGTTGCCCCACTATCTAGCAGTGCTCTTACTGCTACCCCTTTGTGGTTTTCCAGCTTCTCTAACCCCAGCTTCATCCAAACTTCTCTTAGTGGTTATAGAGTATGCCATACATCTCTTACTCTCTCAGTTGTATTGGTGCAATTGAATTTATTTCCCAGTTTTTCTGGACACAATATACTGTACAGATTATTGGAGACCAGCTGAGAGCTCACTGTCCTCTATTTTCTTTTGCTGACTCCTGTGGTGTTTCTACTACTCTTCCTTTATGCCTTTCCCAACAATTTTTGGCCATATGGCCCCACTTCCCACACATGTAGCATGTCCTGTCTCCTCCTCTTCCTCTATCTATATCTATTGCATTTGGGTCTCTCCTTGGACCTACTTGAGTTCTCCCTCTATTAAACGTATTTCCTCCTCCTTCTCTGTACCCTCCTCCCGTTCTCCATATTATTTGCCCCTCTCTTCCCCCATATGATTCTCCCCCTCTAGGCTGCACATTTTCCCCTGGGTATGCCACATTCCTCTCCAACATCCTCTCTTCTATTCTGCTTTACCTCTGATTTCTATTCAGCCTCTCTGCTCTTTTTTGCCACTCTCCAATGGTGGTCAGTGGTTCTTCTGCTTCTGCCAGATTCCTTCTAATACTTCCATTCAACTCTCTCTTGAATTCTTCAATAAGAGGTCTTCCCTCATAGCCGCTCTCTCTGGCGACCTTTTTGAATTCTTGCATATACTTGTTGCAGGTCCTCCCTCCTTGCTCAATTGTTCTTAGCTGTTCTATTTTCCTCTCCTCCTCTGATGTTTCCCCAAAGTTGTTCCTTATCTTTGTGAACAGCTGCTCTGCCGATTCCACTTCTGACTTTCTCTTAGCCAACTCATCCAGCAAGTTATCCTTCTATACCTCTGCTATTCCCCCCTGTACATATGACAACACCCAGGCCACCTAGGTTGCTGCTACCTCTTCCGTCATCTTCATTCTAATGTATAGGCGAGCCACATTAACAAATGCACTCATCTCTTCCATCTTCCCACTGAAAACTTGAGGTCTTGCAACCTCCACTCTGCTCCCCTGTTGCTGAAGGAACATGGTATTGACCTGCTGTTGTAGGGTTACAATCATAGCAAGAAGTTGCTCTTCTCTGGTCTGAAGGGGGGCAGGTGCCAAAAGGTGTTCTCCCTGTTGCTGTTGTTGTTGGTGAGACATTGGTGATAGTAATGGTAATGGTAATGGTAATGATGATGATTCCTCGTAGAAGGATGAATGGTCTTCTTCATCTGTACTTATGACTGGCTACTAACTAAGAAGGGTGAAACAATATTATCCCTAAGAAGGGAATCTCTAAGCTAGATGGGCCTTTAAGAGGTTGCCATTGTTCCCCTGCATAGACCAGTCATAATAGATCGGTAGCACGGAGCTGATAGTGAAGAACTAGTTACAAGCCTACTTGATATAGAGGTCAGGTCTCAGGCAGGGACACAAGCTTTGTCCAGGCCGTCTACCTACTGTCCCTAACTGACAGTGAAGTCCTCTTTACAGCTAGAGCCCACTATCCAAGATGCTTTTGAGCACTGTGCTTGTTAGCAAGGATGATAAGAGAGTAAGTGAAAATAAGAATGTTGGGGCTGCAAGGTACAGAGTTAACAATAGGCAGTGAATGCTCTTAGTGATCACCCTAGGTAGATGTTCAAGAAGAACTTAATGGGGTTCTTTCTTGGATTGGACTACTACTTATACTATTTTACAGTGGCTGTACTACTACTAGTCTACGATTACATGTTCTTCCAGAATATTCTATGATCACTTGACCTTGTCACATGATTTGATTACCTAAGTTCCTACACTATTTATACCTTGACCTCATTGTATAACTTGAGATTTTAGATTAAGTGTTTAAATGTATAAGAGACCATTTCCTTCTTGGGGCTCTTATAATACCTAAGGGTTTTTATCAATTATAGGCAGAAGTAGTGGCCAGAGTGGCTGGGGACTGCTGAATTTGTATATAATAATAAGATTTATTCAGCAACAAAAACTTCTTCATTTAAGATGAACTATAGTCAAGACCCAAGAATGGGATTCGAAGAAAGAAGAAAGAAAAAGTTTGAGGTAGCAGAGAAGTTTGTAGAAAAAATAAAGAAAATCCAGAAGGAAGCAAAAACAGCACTGGGAAAAGTATAGAAAGAGATAAAGAGATATGCAAACAGAAAGTAAGGGGAAGTAGAGGAATATAAAATTGGAGACTTAGTACTGTTAAATACAAGGGATCTCAAGTGGCAGATGGTGGGAAAGAGGTCAGAGAAGTTAACAGAATGGTTTGTAGAGCCTTATAAGGTCAAGGGAATTATCTTGACCAATGCTATAGAATTAGAACTACCTAGTTTTATTAAGATACATTCTGTAGTTAATGTGAGTTGAGTATAGCTATACAGGTCTCAGGTGGAGGAACAGAGAAAAACCCTACCAAAACTGGTTATTATTGAAGGAGAAAAGGAATTTGAGGTGGAAAAAATACTAAACAAAAGGGTAGTTAGGGAAAAGGAAAAGTTTTTAGTATGATAGAAGAGGTATATAGTAGAAGGAGATACTTGGGAAAATAGAAAAAACCTAAAGAATGTGAAGGAGTTGGTTGAGGAGTTTGAGAGAAAGTATGGGGAGGAGGCTAAAGAAGTACAGTGATAAAAAGAAGAAGAAAATGAAAAGATATTCTCAAGAGAACTACTAGAGAGGTTTATGGCTAAAATACTATGGGAATGATCAAATAAGAAATATGAGAGACAAAGAGAGAAAAGATAGGAAGAGAACTAGAGACAATGGAAAAATTCCTTGGGATGAGGAAACTTGAAGAAGAGGCCATGTTATAAAATAGTTCCAAGAAAGAAAACTATTTTTTGTGTATTCATTAATCTAGTAGGAAATATCCAGGAGTATAATGCAAAATGGATATAAATAGCATGGGAAAGCTTATGTAAGATATGTATAGTTATTAGTAAGGGTCATGTGATCACAGGAGATAGATGCATAGACTAACAAATATTTGTATAAGTAGTTATACAATCTAACAGGGAACTCTATTGAGTTCTTTCTGAACAACTACCTTGGTTGAGCTCTAAGTCCTCACAACTATACACTAATAGTTGAATTATGAAAACAGGAGCATTGTTATGATTGAATTTATTCATTTAAATTCTGTTAAAATGAAAAGAGAAAAGAGAAAGTCAATTATAATTTTTCCAAATTTTTCCTGAATTTACTTGAATTTATTCAAATTCTTTAGTGAATTTAGTAAAAAGAGAATGTATGGGAACAATTAGGTACATGATTTATCACAAGGTTTTTATCTGGGCCTCTGGCCCAACTTGAACCCTCTACTAATTCTGAGTAGAGTTAATACTATGTTGTTTGTTAGGTCATTACACTTTCTTCCTCCAATAGTCTGTGTAAGCATAACAGTAAGTAGTCTTGTATGTGCACTGCAGTGTGCTATACTCACTTCCTCCAGTAGTCTTGTCTGCAGTGTACAAAGTGAGTAGTACTGTATGCAGTCCATTATACTCCTTTCCTCCAATAGTTTCTAGTTTGCTATACTTCCTTTCTCCAATAACTTCCAGTAGTATTGTCTACAGTCCACTACACCCCTTTCCTCCAATAGTCTGCAGTCTACTACACCTCTTTCCTCCAATAGTCTGCAGTCTGCTACACCCCTTTCCTCCAATAGTCTGCAGTATGCTATACTTCCTTTCTCCAATACTTTTTCTAATTTTCTATTCTTTTTTCTGATTTTTTCTGATTTTTTTTCTAATTTTTAATAAATTTATTGCATTTTTTGAGTGAAAGAGAGGGTGTGGGAATGATTTATCAGTGCCATCATCCCACACACAACGCAGTATACTTTCTTAGATATATACTAGTGAACTAGATGAATATGCTGCTGACTAATCCTCAGCCTATGGGTCAGGTGTCAGGCCAGAGGCATAACACTCCTTTAAGGAGCACACCAGCTTAGTTCTCACCAGAAAGCTAGAGGCAATA
>Ga0154004_1000135_pt1 | contig 18629 bp, 9 predicted proteins | sample TSFL088MetaG_FD_104727 | JGI IMG/M metagenome (GOLD analysis project Ga0154004, IMG submission 104727) | Attine ant fungus gardens microbial communities from Florida, USA - TSFL088 MetaG | ecosystem: Host-associated > Fungi > Mycelium > Unclassified | place: USA: Florida, Lake Talquin State... | reverse complement strand
TAGACTAGTAGCAGTACAGCCACTGTAAAAGTAGTATAAGTAGTAGTCCAATCCAAGGAAGAACTCCATCAAGTTCTTCTTGAACATCCACCTAGGGTGATTACTAAGGACATTCACTGTTCATTGATAACAGAGTGATCCTATACTTAATTAAATATTACTATATAATATTCAATCCCTTTTAGCTTGATTCAGAGACTCCTGGCCCTGACTGAAGGACTATAGAATTAGGAATACCTCAGCAGTAGGAGTATATATTGTAAAAGTATACTCCAGGAGTCTTATCCTAATCTTTAAGAATTCTCCTGGAGGTGAGTTGTAATGTAATTAAGAGTGTAATATTACTAAGGATTCTTCTAGAGTCTACTCTGCTTCAGTTGCTCTTATAGGGACTGCACCAAAGTCCACTTCTAATACACTAGTGGTAGTGTACTGGAGTAACCCTACAACTAATTAAATTCCAATTACCTTATATTTAATTAGTTGTCTACTCCTGCATTTCTGTCTCTGATAGCTAAGAAATTCCATAGTCAAGAGGACTTGTATATATAGTGTAAATTACTCTCTAGGAGCCTCATTCTATTCTCTGAGGTTTCTCCTAGAGGTGAGTTGTAATATATTCTAGACTTGTATATATACTAAGGTTTCTCCTAGAGTTATTCCACTCCAGTCACCCTTATAGAATCTTTCTTCTTCTCAAGAACTATATTGATCAGGTGCTCAACAGAGCAATCAATTATCATAACAGTACCTTGACTACCATATACAACAGAATTACAACTTTGGAAATAGAGGTCATCTATCTCTGAAAAGAGCTAACAAGGCTCTCTAGAGGAAATATCACCTCCAAAACCAAAATACCAGAGCCACTAACATTTGTAGGCTCTAAGAACAAAATGTACTTGTATAATTAGTTAAGTTAGATTGCTCTATATTACTCAGTATCTAGTATTATATTAGATGATCAGAAGATTGTATATGTCCTTACCTATTTATGTATTTCCACTAGCACATATATGAAATTGTATTATGATAAGGTTCAGACAGGATTGAGTATTGGTTCTTGGAGCAACTTTGTCCAAGAACTCAAAAATATTTATGGATAACAAGATAACAAGAAGGGAGTAAAGAAGAAATTAATAGTACTTTAGGTCAACAAGGACCTAGCAAGGAAGAACTTTGTTAAGTACACAGAACAATATAGAACATTGTAAGGGCAACTAGAGTAAAGTATACCCTCTAGAAGAATTCTTAGTAATATTATAGCTTTTAAGCATGTTATAACTTACCTCTAGGAGAATCCTTAGAGTTTAAAATAAGGCTTCTGGAGGTATACTCTATAATATATATACTGCTACAGTAGTATGTCTCTAATCCTAGAGTCCTATCTGGCAGAGTCAGAAGTTATCAATGTCATAAACTTCATTTAGACCAGAACTCCAGGAATACTTGACTAATTTCAATGATCTAAATGGCCACTGAAAGCCCTTAAGAAAACCTTTCAAATAGTACAAAAAATGTCTCAAGGCAATCAGTATTTACTGAGTTATCAGTAGATCAGTCTATAATCACTAAGTCACCAAATACTAAATTACTGATATCTTGGGAACTACTTGACATAATCATTTGCTTCAATGACCATTGTGAAGCTCTCTTCAATGTATTTCTTTTGGTCATAAATAAAATCCAAGACAATAAGATCCTATAGAGATAAAAGATCCTTAATATTTGCATATAACATTGATCTTTATCTATAGATTATTATTTATTTGTCTCTAAGCTCCCAGTCCTATCTGTTGGTTCTATATAGGATTTCAGAGCTCTCTTTGTCACTGTCTAAGAGAGAAGTAGGTCTGGTCTAATAGTATAGCAGAGCTCGGATCTCTTGTCTTCTTTTCAAGGCCTATTTCTTCCATATCCTTTAATATTCTTCACAGCAGGACAGGCATCTGGTTATAAAAACCTTTTTCTTTTCCTAGTTGACTTCTGGATTATGATTCTTTAGCTAGATATAGCTGAGAATTAGACTTTACTTTTTTAGACTGGAGATGGCTAGAAGTATCTGCTCCAAATGAGTCTTGTAGTAGAGAACTATATCTACTACCTCCAATATTTGCCTCACCTTGTTGGGAAAATTATCAACATTAAAGACTGGTATGGGCTGAGAGATGGTTCAAGTATTAATCTCTTTGGAGCAAACAAAGTTGTGATCTATGAAGTTGCCAGTAGTTTCATAGTCTAGAAATACCTTGACAGAGTGGAGTTTACTAGTGTTGGTTGTACTGATTTCTACTAGTAGGACCAAAGACATTCTACATGTATTTAGGGCATTGGTAGAGAGTTATTTAGGCAATTGTTTCTCTCACTTTGGTTTCTGGAAAGTTATATTGACTACAAGAGTGAAGGAAAGAGAAGATGTGTCTGCTAGTTTACTATTGTTTGTGATAATTTCTTCTATATTGAATATAGTGAACCTATTTACAGAGAATGACTGGAGCATATCTTTCATCAGTCACTCTATGCAAAATACTCTTTAGAGAGAAACTTTGTTTCTTCTGCTGTAACTATATCTTTCAAGACTATTAGATCTTTAATTAGCTCTTTTTTTTGTTCTACCGTTAACTGTTGTACATCAAGTTGGTACAGACAATCCTTTACTAGATAGCCTATTTCTCTACAGCAGTAGCAGTTGCACAAAAAAAAGAACTAGGTTTTTTGTACTGCATCAACATTCATAGAGACTCTAAAAGATAGAGGAAGTGGCAGAAGCAGAGGCTTTGGGAGAGTTAGTGTGGGAAGAGCTAGGAGAGTACAAACTATAGACAAGGGGGCTAGGTATGGAGCAAAGAGTCTTAAGAAAAACAAAGATGTTAAGTATTGAGAGGACTAAAAGTGCTTTGTTGGCCAGTTTGGCTTAGTTGATCCTTTAGACTATATGATACCATACTTTGGGATTGGTGTCTGCAGGTCTTCTATATAGTATGGTAGCAATTTGACTCTGGATATTTGCCTGGAGTCTTTATCAAAATTTCACCACTAGAGTCCAGGGATCTATATAGCCAGCATTGAAGACTAGGGCTTGAAAACTGTTTAGGTAGTTGTCTACCATCCAATTTTCTTAGTGGTAGGACACTCTCTCCAAGATATTGATTGTGTTTAGTATCTAGGTTCTGTAAGATGATACAATGAGTAAAGTTAGAGAATAGAATATGCTACTAGGTGAAATGATATATGTTGCTCTCTAGTCTCGTAGTTTTATAGTTGGTCCAGAGAGAATATAACAATAACACAGGAGTAGAACAATCTTGGCCTCAGCTCATGTACTGTATCTTAATCTTCTGTCATATATATAATTGCTTATTTTGGAGTAATAGAATATTGTCCAAGAGAAAAATAAACTCAGGAGTAAGGAGTTATATAACAGAGAGTACTACAAGAATATGGAGAAAATAGCTTTATGACTTTAGGACTTTAATCTATAAACTGATTTGCTCTCATGTATCTATCTAGTATATATACTACAATTGGAATAGAAAAGAGTCAGTCTGAAATACAATACTCTTATAGGAGATAAATAATAATAATAAAGAAAATAAATATTAATATTAATTTATACCAAATTTTCCAGTATATGATATATGTACCAGAACAAACTACTATATGATTACTATCTATTGTTCTATATATAAAAGTGCTATTGTTCTTGAAATAGAAATAACCTAACTGTCTTAGAACAGTCCTTTATTCTATTCAAGGACAAATAATAATCTATAAATAAAAATTAGTGTTATATACAAACATTGAGGATCTTGTATTTTTATGGGATCTTATTACCTTGGGGTCTATTTATAGCCAAAGAAAGTGTATTGAAGAGAGCTTCACAATAGTCATTGAAGCAAACAATTACATCAAGCAGTTACTGAGATATCAGCGATTTAGTATTTGGTAACTTGGTAATTGTCAACTGATCTGCTGATAACTTGGTGAATACTGATTGTTTTGAAACATTTTTGATATCATTTGAAAGGTTTTCTTAAGGGCTTCTGGTAGCTATTTAGATCATTAAAATCAGTTGAGTATTCCTAGAGTTATGGTCTGAATAAAATTTGTGACAGGTAGTCTTGTTGTATACTATATTATTACAAGATTCCAGTACTACTTTCAACTTTTGCAAGCTAATAGAGGGTACACTTTCCTCTGACTGTAGATCACAGACATTATACTCTATAGTCCTAAGAGAAAATCCAATTTGGATATCTTCTTTTCCTTTCTACTTGGAGGAATAGGATTAGAGATTTCCTCAATTGATGTACTATTAATTCTGATATCCTTAGGAAAGGAATCTGGATCATCATTGTCTTCCTCCAATATCTTTATCAGTTGTACTTTAAATGACTGATTTTTATTTTTGCTTAGACCTAGTAAAGATGGTTTCTGAAAAGAGGTCTTATAAGAATACTTGTTCTCATTACTGGGCTTGTTATAACAGTCTACTGTATTATATGCCTTTGACTTATTCTTGAAGCATTTTCCAGCACATATTTGACAGTATTACAAGCTTTTCTTTTTCTTTCTCTGAATCTCATCTATTTCTATTATATCCAGATGTCATATACTGGAAAATTTGGTATAAATTAATATTAATATTTATTTTTTTTGTTATTATTATTTATCTCCTATAGGAATATTGTGTTTCAGACTGACTCTCTTCTATTCCAATTATAGTATATATACCAGGTAGATATATAGGAGCAAATCAGTTTGTAGATCAAAGTCCTAAAGTCATAAAGCTATTTTTTCTATATTCTTGTAGTACTCTCTGCTATATAACTTCTTACTTCTAAGTTTACCTCTCTCTTGGACAATATTCTACTACTCCAAAATAAGCAATTACATATGCAATAGAAGATTGAGGTACAGTGTACAAGCTGAGGCCAAAGTTGTTCTATTCCTGCATTATTATTGTATTCTCTCTGGACTAGCTATAAAACTATGGGACTAGAAAGCAACATATATCATTTTACCTAGTAGTGTGTTCTATTCTCTGACTCTACTTATTGTATCACTTTCTGGAATCTAGAGTGTATACTCATAGTATATTCATAGTAATTCATAGTATATTTTAGTCTTTCTATACTGCTATCACCCTCCTACTTAATAGCACAGACCATTACAATTATATATTTAAAAACTGTATATCTGAGAATAAACCTTAGATCTAACAACATCTTTTACTACTATCCAAACTTCACTTTTTTTGAGTCTTTTGAATATCAAATCTCTCAATCACAAATCAGTAAGTAGCTATTTATAATATCTTGGATGTTTTCCATCAAGTTGATGAGTATGTGAGAAATAGTTTTCTTTTTGGGAGTTATCTCATAACATGATCTTCCTTTCAAGTTTTTTTATTCTAAGGACTTTTACAACTTGTAGTAGAGATTCTACTATTTATTCAGGATCCTTTTTACTTTCTACTCTTTCTTTTCCTCAATTATAACTGGAGCTGGTTGCTTTCTTCTCTGCTTCTCTATTTGCTCTATATATCTTTATATTCTACTAACATTAACTACTAAATGTATTTTTATTATACTAAGTAATTCTAATTTTACTACATTTGACGATACAATTTTCTTTATTTTGTAAGGTTCTACAAATCTCTTTGTCAACTTTTCTGTTCTTTTTTCAACCATCTGATATTTTGGATCCTTAGTACTTAGCATTACTAAGTTTTTTACTTTATATTTGTTAACTTCTGCCTTTTTTCTATTTGTATACTTTTTTATTTCTTCTTATACTTTTCCTAGCACTACTTTTGTCTTTTTCTAAATCTTCTTCATCTTCATCACAAATTTCTCTGCTCTCTTATATTTCCTTTTTTTTCTTATCTCAAACTCTATTCTGGGATCTTGTCTGCAATTTGTCTTGAAAGGTAATGTTTTGGTACTTAAGTACACTTTATTGTTGTAAACAAACTCTGCTATTCCTAACCAATCTAGCTACTATTTCTGCCTATAGTTAATAAACATTCTTAAGTACTATTCTAGTTCTTGATTAACCCTCTCTGTTTGTTCATTTGTTTGAGGGTAAAATACCATCAACAATTTACTTTTAATCTCCAATATTTTGTTCAACTTCTACATTATTTCTACTATGAACTAAGGTCTTTTATCTGAAATGATACTTTTAAATAACCTATGTAACTTCTATATATTGTCTCTAAACAATCTAGCTAACATTATCTCTAAACAATCTAGCTAATCTTTCTACTAACGTCTTTTCTGTTGTAGAAATAAAATATACCATTTTTGTTAATTTATTAACTACTACTAAAATTGAGTTGTATCCTTGTGCTAGCAGCAGCTTAGTGATGAAATCTACTGAAATATGTGTCCAAGGTTTTTCTAGAATTAAATTTGGCATTAATTTTTCTATTAGCTGTTCTGTATAGTTTTTATTATACTGGCAAGTATCATATCTCTTTATATATTACTTCATTTCTTTTATAACTCTTGGTTACTAAAAGTTTCTAGTGACTAATTCTACTATTTTCCATTGTCTTTCATATTCTTCTACTAGTGTATTGTGATGCAACTAAATAATCTCTGCTCTCAGTTTCTTATTTCTTAGTATATATATCTTCTTTTCCTTATATATAACACCATTAACTTCTTTCCATTCCTCATTTCTTAGTATTTTTACTCTTGTTTGTTTTATCTCTTCTACTGCCTTAATTATTTTGTTATCTTTTACCTTTGACTGTTTTACTTTCTCTAGTAAATCTACTTCCTCTACTATTATTTCTACTTTCTTTATCTTTCTAACTTCTAGCCATTTTGGCTTTATCAACATTTTATTTTTATTATTCTTTTTTACTTCTACTTCCCAATCTAGTTTTCTACTCAAATTATCTACCTTCTCTATTTTATTTTCTGGAGCATACTTTAGTATAAAGTCAAACCTTGATAGATACAAGACCTATTTGGCTTATTTCCTATTTAACTTTTGTACTTTCATAAAATATTCAAGATTCTTGTGATCTATCCAAATCTCAAACTTTGTTGTAATCTTTTCTAGAAAGTGTTTTTATGCCTCCAAACACCTAACTACAACTAACATCTCTTTATTATGTATCTTGTAGCTTCTTTTAGTATTGCTTAGAGATTTTGAGATAAAAGCTACTGGTCTTTACAAGTCATTTGAGTACTTCATTGAAAGCATTTCTTTAGTTGCATAATTTGAAGCATTTGCTTTTATCTTAAATTCTTTGTCTAAATCTGGGACTACCAATACTAGTCTTGTTATCAAGATCTTTTTGAGCTTATTAAATACTTATTGTTGTTTACTTTTCTATTACCACTTTACATTCTTTTTTGTTAGCTTGTTCATTGGTTTTGCTACTTGAGCAAAGTCCTTAATAAATCTTCTATAGTAATTTGTAAGGTCTAAAAACTTTCTAATATTTTTTACATTTTTTGGTTCTGGTCAACTCAGTACTTCATTTACTTTCTTTTTTTTTATTTCTATTTTATTGGATCCTATGATAACTCCAAGGAATTCAATCTTTTTTACTTTTCATACATACTTTTCTGGCTATATATATAGATCATTCTTCTTTAGCCTTCTTAATACTTTTTTTACAATTTCATTATCTCTTCTTGGTTTTAGTTTCTACCAATACATTGTTTATAAATATAGTTACTTTGTTCTTGTTTACTAGATCTCTCAGGATTTTGTTTATTATTGTCTGAAATATAGCTGGTGAATTTGTTATTCCAAAAAATATTATAGTTGGTTCAAATAACTCTACATGTGTTATAAATACTTCTTTCTACTCATCTTCTTCTTTAATTCTCATATTATTAAAGCCCCATCACAAATCTATCTTTGTAAATACTTTTTTACTCCCTATATTGTCAATTAAGTCTATTATCAATAGTAATAGGTAGTTATTTTTTACAGTTTGTTTATTTAGACTACAGTAGTCTATAACCATTCTCTTGCTTCCATCTTTTTTGCTTATAAAGAACACTAGTAATGTTTAAGAGAATTTTGATAGTCTGATATACCCCTTTTTTAATTAATTGTTTATAAAATTCTAGACTTTTTCTCTTTTGTTTTTGAACAAAAGGTAAATTTTTTCTTTTCATAGTTTAAACATCTCCTTGAGATCTATAGTATGATCCCAGACCTTCTTTGTTGGCATTCTTTCCAATTCTACCTTTCCAAATACTTTTTTCTACTTTAGGAATTTCTGTGGTACTATTTCCTTAATTTTTCTATAATTTTGCTTTAACTTCTTTCTTTCTTTTTCAATCTTTTTTGTTGTCTACTGTTCACTTCACAATTTTCTCTTTCTCTAGGGTAGCTACCTTTTTTTTTTCCTTGCTTTTTTCTCCACTTTTAGCTTTGTATTTCTTCTATATAATAGTAAATACCTTGTTATTTTAATTTTCTCTGTTTCTCAGTTAATTTTTGAGTTATGGACTTATAACTATAGTATATCCAATATAACATTTGTTTTTCCTAAGTTACATACATTTATCTATATTCTTTTTACATGATTTTTATAGTATATATTTACTTCTACTTGGTATATTATTGCTTTTGCACTGTTATTTATACTATCTACATTTCTTACTATTACTGGTCTTTCTAACTTTTATAGTCTGAATCTATACTTAGCTGCCATTTTTCTATTTATAAACATTTCTATTGTGCTACTATTCAAAAGCACTTTCATTATTATGTCTTTGAGCATATTTACCTTTTCTACTCTAATATTCAACTATACTTCTTTTAATATTTTAAACAATTTTCCTCAAGTCTCTCTATCCACTCCCCTTTCTTGCTGTACTTTTTAGAGCCCCTGTCCATATGCTAATTTGCTGTACTTTTCCTTCTATAGGATATACCACTTTCTTTCTAGTTTCACTACTCTCTTTTTCTTCCTACTTTATATTTTAGGCATAAGATTCTTCTTCTTTTCTGCTCTGATACCTTCCTCACAATTGTATTCTTTCTTCTACATTTTACATAATATACTCTTGTTATTTTATACATTGTACTTTTGTTATTTCTTTTCTTTTTGCTTTTTCTTCTTTCCAGTTCTATACTTTTTGGCATGAGCTGTACTACATATTCTTTACTTGTCTTTTAAAAAGGAATTCTTGTCCTTGATTTTTGTGGGTTTGCACCCTTTTGCCTTTGTATTCTCTACAATCTATATATGTTACTACAGCCTCTTCTATAATTTATCCCCTTTCAAGTAAAAGTATATCCTCTGGAGGTATATTCTGCTTGTCACAGTACTTCTATATCTTTTCCTATATGGGATATACTGGTCTTCTCTTCTGCTGTACCTTTTGTAGTCTAGCTATATACACTACTTCTTTCTCTCTTTTCTTCTTTCTTCTAAATTTAATATTTGAATACTCTTACTTGTAGTGCTCTATACTCCAACATCTGAAATATTTTACTTTCTCTACCATTTCTTGTCTTCTTGCTTTCACTTCTTCCCTTACTCTACATTACATCACTCTACTTGCTATCACCTTGAATTTATTTTGGGGAATTGGTTTTCCCTTTATCTTCTTTTTCTTATTTCTGTAGTTATAGGCCAGATATCTGAATTTCTTACAATATTGACAAATCCTCTCTTTTTTTTCTTCTAGTTCTACTCTTAGTTTAGTAAAAATATACTTTTGGTCAAGCAGGTTACTCATAAGAGAGTTATATTGGGATTGAGATATCATGTTGACACTTCAATAGTATGAAGTGAATGGTTGATTTCACTAGCTATACTACATCTACTAGAATACAAGATCTTTATCCAGCTAGAGTTCTACTGCCCTACTAACTACTACTCTAATACTAGAGTTAAACTTTCATCTAATAGATAGAATCCTTAATCTAGATAGTCTTCTAGAGAGTAACTGTTAATCCTTTACATATACAAGTTACAATAGACCTTAGTACAAGGTTTATACTAAGAACAGTACAAGTATCTACTAAACACTGCTCAATTACAAGATCAAGTTTCAGTACTGGTATCTAAGCTTAGTATTGTATTTCCACCATCAATTTCTGACTGATTAACAAGTCCCCTTAAGCCAAGGGCCTAGCTATGCATGAAGGTAACTAATAATTATGATGACTACTGGTTAAGGATTAAAGAGATTATGAAAATTGAGATGAGCAAGGTCCAAAACAGACAATGTTCTAGATATGGAATTGAGTTCTAGTATAGCAACTTAGCCTAAAATAACTTAATTACACTCTAAGTCCAAGTTGACAAGGAAAACTTGATAGAGTTTCCATTGGATTCTATATACTACTTATATAGCTACTATATAGTCTATATACTACTCTTCCATACTCATCATATGATATCATTATATGACTTATGATATATAATATTGTTATGTAATACTTTTCTATACTCTTTCCTTGTATAGTAAGTCCAAGTAAAAATTATATATATATATATATTAATAATGACTTAGCTATTTTACCAAGTCATGATACTAGGCACTAGTTCTTTTACTGTTTTTTTTTCTTTTATCTTTTTCACTTGCTTTTTCTTCTGTATTTCTTGCTTTTTTTTTTTACATATAGGTAGACACTGCATCATTTTTACTTTCTCTTTTTCCCAGTCAATCTCTAGATTGTGGACAGCTAACTAGAGTGTATCCAATATTATCTTCATCTTTTTCAAATTGCATACATCTATTCATACTCTCTTAATATATTTCTTGAAGAATATATTGCACTCTATCTGATAAGTGATTGCTTTTTTTACATTGATAGTTCTATTTATATTTTATACTAATAGAGGATTTTTTAGCCTGTTACAAACTTTATTCAGACCATAACTCTAAGAATACTTGATCAATTTTAATAATCTAAATGGTCATCAAAATCCCTTAAGAAAACCTTTCAAACAGTACCAAAAACATCTCAAGACAATTAGTATTCACTACAATTATATATTTAAGAACTGTATGTCTGAAAATAAACCTTAGACTTAACAACATCTTTTGCTGCTTGTCTAACTTTATTTTTTGAGCACTTTGATTATCAAATCAACCAATTACAAATCAGTAAGTAGCCATTTGTGATACCTTTATTCTTTTCTGCTGTCTTATCTTTACTTTATCCCTTACTCCATACTGTATTGATCTAGTCACCAGTATTTTATATCTATTTTGGGGTTTTTCTTTTTTCTTCTTCTTTTCTTTTTTCTTTGTCCTACAGTTACAGACCAGGTATCCAAACTTTCTACAACTTCAATATTCTCTTTCTCTTCTTCTCTCTAACTGTGTCCTTAACAAAGCAAGGGCTCACTTTTTTTTGAGCATGTTGCTCAAAAGGTTATTATATTATTGTTAAGATATAGTGTTAATGTTTTAAGGTTGAAGTGAAAGGTTTTGATCTTACTTAAGTTACATCTGTTAGGGCACAAGATCTTTACCCAGCTAGATATCTACTGCTTTACTAACTACTACCCTAGTACTAGGGTTATACTATCACCTCTAAGAAGAGGATCCTTACTCTAAGTAGCTTTTTAAGGATATGTTGCTATTCTTTTATATATATAGATTACAATGGATCTCCAGTACAAGGTTGATAAAGTAAAAGAGTATAAGTAGTCTACTGAATACTATCCAATTATAAGGTCAGGTCTTGGATATGATATCTAGGTTTAGTACTGCACTGCCACCAGTAGTCCCTAACTGACTACCAAGTCCCCTTAAGCCAAGGACCTGGCTATATATGGAAATAACTAGCAATCATAATAATTACCTGTTATAAACTTCATTCAGGCCATAACTCTAGGAATACTTGACCAATTTCAATAATCTAAATGGCTACCAAAAGCCCTTAAGAAGACCTTTTAAATAGTACCAAAAACATCTTAAGATGATCAGTATTCACTGAGTTATCAGCAGATCAGTCAGTGATCACCAAGCTACAAAACACTAAATCACTGATATCTCAGAAACTGCTTGACATAATCATTTGCTTCAATGACCATCGTAAAGCTCTCTTCAATGTGCTTTTTTTGGTCATAAATAGAACCCAAGGCAATAATATTCTATGGAGATACAAGGTCCTCAATATTTGTACATAATATTGATCTTTATCTATAGATTATTATCTGTTCTTGAATAGAATAAAGGACTGCCCTAAAATGGTTAGGTTATATCTATTTCAAGAACAATAACATTCCTATATGTAGAACAATAGGTAGTGATTATGTAGTAGACTGTCCTAGTGTACAAACTACCACAATTATGTATTTAAGAACTGTATATCTAAGAATAAACCTTAGACTTAATAACATCTTTTGCTACTGTCTAAACTTTGCTTTTTTAAGTCTTTTGATTATTAAATTATTAACTCACAAATTAGTAAGTGGCCATTTGTGATATCACTGGTCAAGAGTTGAAATGATATGAAAGTAAAAGAGTAAACAAGACTCAAGATAAACAATATCTAAGAAGTGGAATTGAGCTCTTTTGTTGTGTAACTTAAGTTAGGTTGACTTAGCAGCTAAGTCTTTGAGGATTACAAAAAGAACTCGATAGGATTCTCACTCAATTGTGCCAGTTACTTATATAAGTATACTATTTGCTCTCATTTATATTAATGGTATTCTACAACCAGCCAAGAGACTGCCAGTTCAATTCTCTTGTCTATTATTCTATAAGTATATTGGCTTCAATATATATATTGTACTCCAATCTCCTATTGCAAGTGATCATTGATTTTGGAGAGAAAGAGATGTTGTCAGATGTTAAGTAAGGGTCCAAAGTCTAAGTTAAGAATTATATAGAAAAGAAGAAGAATATAAACAAAGAACGAGTTAACATTAATCTATAGACTGGATTGCTATCATATATATACTATACTGGAATAGAAGAGGTCCAGTCTGTACTACAATACTCCTACATAACTAAGAGTAATTATTTGAGAAAAAAATAATAATAAAAAGAAAAGAAATAATTAAAATATAACTGAAAATTTAGTAAATAACAATACTTCTCCCTTAAGGCTGAGCTCTCAAAGCCCCAATACATAAGCAATTCAATTATCACTTGATTAGATGAATAAAAGAACTTCACCAGAATTTCTTATTCTTGCTCTCTAACTATTATTATGTCCCTCAATGCTAATACTTTAAACATTGCTGATATTGTTGAAACTGTTAACCTTATTCTTTCTGATGACAAAGCTTATGAACAAGAAAAACTTTGTTATTGTGATAAACTTTACCAACAAAAGGAGAAAGAGACCATCAAACATTTGTAGAGAAGACAAGCATATGCAGTAGAAAAGAAACATCAAGATAAACTTGCAGAGCAACTTTAGCTATAACAAGAACAAGAAGAACAAGATTATCTTCACCAAGAAAAAAAAAAGCAAAACAAACTTGCAGAGCAGGAAAAGACCTCTAATGTGCTAACCACTGAACTCCTTAACAATTGTTTCTACCAATTAGAGATACAGTGTTAAGATATTGTTGTCAGAGTCAAGGGTAAGATTATCATAAATAATCTCCAAAAACACAAAATTCTCTATACTTTTTTCTATGATGACTTCAAAAACATAATGTTGATTAAATTACTAGTGCTTTTCAAAAAACATCATATGGAATTATTGCCAATAGAAAGTCTAGCTTAGTAGCAGAAAAAAAAGGAGTTAGAGGCAGAGTTTGGAGAAGACAATATTATAGGTGATCGCACTCTGTACTTACATTGTTATCAGCATAGAATACCTTGTGAGTTTTAAGGTTTAATGTAAGTCTATTCTACTCTTTCTTTTAGTATGAGTTTTAATTTTGTATAGGAAATTGACCACTTGTTAAGCTTATACTAAGGCTAGAGTAGCTTGTTACCTGTTCTCCGAGAAGTCTAGAAGGAAGGCCAATAAAGAATAGGCCTCCAAGAGATCAAGGACAGTAGCAACCAAGTGCACAACAGATGAAGAATAAAAAGAATATATAAAGTACTTGTTAAAGGAGTTGGTAGGTTAGATTGGGAAATTGATGAAGACAGTAAATTAAGTTAGAAATAAGTTGGAAAAGATGGATGAGAGATCAGGAAGATCAGGCTTGGAGTTGATAACATAGATAGAAACTGTAAGAGCAGAGACAAAAACAAAAAAAGGAGAAAAAAAAAAAATAAAGAAAAAAAGAAAGTAGAAGAGAAAATAGAGGTAATAGAAATAAAGGATCTGGATATAAAAGAAGTTGAGGAGTAGTAAAGTAGTTATAGTTGTTTTATTGTTTAGTGAATTTTATACTATTGTCTATTTCTGAAAATTTGAGTACAAAAAATAGAAAAGAGTTTGTTACAAGTATTTTAAGAGTAAGACATTGTTCTGTAGCAATGGAAACTGCAGGGCTAGAATACAAGTACCCAACTTTGCACAAATAGAACTATGACTCTGAAAATACAAGTAAGTAATGTATATATAATAAAAACTGTATGGAGAGTAGAATATAAGTACTCAACTTTGATTTTGGTTTTGATTTTGATTGATATATATATATTTGATGGAGTCAAAAGAATAAGAGATTGAAATAATATATGACAAAGAGTAGAAAGATAAAAAAGAAACATGAGGTTAGAGGATATACATGATTATTAGTCTTCTAGTCCAATTTGAGTGGTTTGGGCTTAGACAGATATCTGGAGTGAAAATCACTAATAATTTCTTAAGCATAATTCAATTCTATAGCAGACAACCACTTGGAGTTGTCCTCTGTGTTCTTATATCCAAGCTAGATAATCTTGTATAATAGTTTGTATACTCTCTAACAATCAATTTTAGAGTCAACTATCTTGTAGATCTTATATTTAGGTTTTCTATTGATAATAACTGGTATAGGTAAAAGATCAGAGTATTGCATAAAAGTATTAGACATAACTGATTTGAGTATAGAAATATAAAAGACCAAATGAACTACTCTCATTAATTCTAAAAGTTGGATAGTAAAGGACTATGAACTAGGTTGAGCAATAATTTCATAAGGGCTGAGGTACTTCTCAGAGAATTTTTTGACAAATAGGTAGTCTAGAAGAACTATACTTTAACAAAGACAAATTGTTCAATATGAAACTCTAGAGGGGATTGTTAACAATTGTCAACATAAGACTAATACTGGTGTTGTACTTGTGATATTTCAGACTTGAGCTGCTTCTATAGTCTATTTAGGTCAACTGCAAAATCTTGGATACAGGATGATACTATGTCTTGTTCTGGGTATATAGTGATGTTTGGATAGTAATCTTTGTTGGTAAAGAATGGAGAAATACCAGTGGTGGAACTAGAGGTGTTATTGTAAGCAAACTCTGCAAGAAATAGTAGCTCAGACCAGTTGTTCTATTGATAGTTATAGTAGACATAGAGATACTGTTCCAGTATCACAAATGGCCACTTATTGATTTGTAAGTTGATCATTTGATAATCAAAAGGCTCAAAAAAGTAAAGTTTAGACAGTAGCAAAAGATATTATTAAGTCTGAGGTTTATTCTCAGATATACAGTCCTTAAATACATAATTGTAGTAGTTTGTGCACTAGAACAACCTACCATATGATCACTATCTATTGTTCTATATATAGGAGTATTATTGTTCTTGAAATAGATATAACCTAACCATTTTAGGGCAGTCCTTTGTTCTATTCAAGAACAGATAATAATCTATAAATAAAGATCAATGTTATATACAAATATTGAGGACCTTGTATCTCTATAGGATTTTATTACCTTTGGTTCTATTTGTAGTCTAAAGAAGTGCATTGAAGAGAGCTTCATGATGGTTGTTGAAGCAAATAATTATATTAAGCAGTTTCCAAGATATCAGTGATTTAATGTCTAGTAACTTGATGATCACCAACTGATCTGTTGATAATTCAGTGAATACTGATTTCTTTGAGACATTTTTGGTACCATTTGAAAGGTCTTCTTAAGAGCTTTTGGTAGCTATTTAGATTGTTGAAATCAGTTAAGTATTTCTAGAGTTACGGTCCAAATAAAGTTTGTGATATCTAGTATCTAGTTGGTTTGTTCTATTTGTTCATTTGCTTTGGAATAATACCCTAATATAAAGTATAAGTGCATATCTAGTACAACACTAAGAGAGCAAAAGAAATAGAAAACAAATTTAAAGCCTTAGTCTGAGGTGACATAAGAGAGAACTCCATGCTTCAAGAATATATGAATAACAAAAAGACATGCCAACTTAGCTGATGTAATAATATCATGAGTTGGAATAAAAATGGCTTGTTTCAACAATCAATCTACTATAACAAGAATAGTATTAAAACTAGAAGAGAGAGGAAGTTTTTTGATGAAATCTATGGAGATTGAATTCTATAGACATTTAGGGATAAAGAGTTGCTTTAGCAATCTATAGGGTTTATAGTACTGGAGTTTGGATTGCATACAGATTATGTATGACTTGTAGAATTACTAAATATTGGTACAGATATTTGGCCAGATATAATTGCATCGTATCATTTTCAGAATCTTGTTCTGTCTAAGATATCCAGCCAGAACATAGTCGTGGTAAAACTGGAGTATACAAAGGCATAAGTTATCATCTGCAGGTACATAAATTTTACCATCAAGTTAGAGAAAACCTATATTGTTTGTTAACCAACATTCTTTCAGTTGTATTCATTAATTGGAGATAAAGAGATCAAAAGGGAGTACTGCCAAGATATCAGAGTAAAGTTGTCCTTGATCCATTATTGTGGCTATACAAAGTGTTGGAGTAGTAAAGATGGTTGCTCTTAGAGATACTACAATTTGTTCATGAGTAAAAACTAAATGAAAATTATGAGAGTTTACTAAAGCATAGCTATTATTTTTCCTTTTTGGATAAATGTCCCATCGTCTAATAAGAGCATCTGGTTTTATACTAAGTCATCTAGAATAGAATTGGGTAACAAGGTTGAACTAAAAGAGATATTCTGACCATTTTGCCTGTTGGTAAATAAGAATCTTAGTTATTGAAAAATATTCCAGATTTTTATGATCCATAACTATGTCAATTGGGAGAGTGAAACCTTTTAAGTAGTACTACCAGATTTGGAAAGCTTCAAAGATAGCAAGTAACTCCTTATCATAAACATTATAGTTGAGTTTGGGTATGAAGAAGATATGGAAATAAAAAGCTATTAGGTAAACTTTATTATTGTCAGTCATAATGGAAAGAGTGGCAGTGAGAGCATAGTCTAAAGCATTGGTTTCTACAATGAGTTGAACATCTGGAAGCTAATATATGAGGATAGAAGTGGAGGTAAATATTTTTTTAAGAGAATTAAAGACTTTTTGACACTTTTCATCTATCACAAATAGCCACTTACTGATTTGTGATTGGTTGATTTAATAATTAAAGTACTCAAAAAAGTGAAGTTAGACAAGCAGCAAAAGATGTTGTTAAGTCTAAGGTTTATTCTTAGATATACAGTCCTTAAATACATAATTGTAGTAGTTTGTGTACTAGAACAGCCTACTACATGATTACTACCTATTGTTTTACATATAGAAGTGTTATTGTTCTTGAAATAGAGATAACCTAACCATCTTAGGGCAGTCCTTTGTTTTATTCAAGGACAGATAATAATCTATAGATAAAGATTAGTATTATGTGCAAATATTGAGGACCTTGTATCTCTATGGAATCTGATCACCTTGGGTTCTATTTATAGCCTAAAGAAGTGCATTGAAGAGAGCTTTACAATGGTTGTTGAAGTGAATGATTATATTATGTGGTTTCTGAGATATCAGTAATTTAGTGTCTAGTAACTTAGTGATTGTAGACTGATCTACTAATAACTCAGTGAATACTGATTGTCTTGAGATGTTTTTGGTACTGTTTGAAAGGTCTTCTTAAGAGCTTTTGGTGGCTATTTAGATTGTTGAAATTGGTCAAGTATTCCTAAAGTTATGGTCCAAATAAAGTTTGTAATATCATTGAATTTCCAAGAAGTGTTCTTTTTAGTAAGATAAATAAGTGGTACAACTATATCCAAATAATTGTAAATAAAATATCTATAGAAGTTGGAAAAGCCAAGAAATAATTGGATATCTTTGACTTTTTTTGGTTTTGGCCACTCTTAAATGGTTTTTACTTTAGTATTGGACATAGTTAAGCCAGCTGGAGAGAGAACATAGTCCAAATACCCAACCAAATCTGAATAAAGCTTGTATTTTTCTGTTTTGACATACAGTCCTGCTTTATGAAGTCACTTTAATACTTTTTTAACATACTTCCAATATTAAGAAATATCATTGGAGTAGATCAAGATGTCATCCAAGTATATAGCTATACATATATCAAGTATAGTAACTTAGCTATTTGGCCAAGTCATGATATCAAGAAGGTCAGAGAAAATATTGTTCATAAAATGCTAAAAAGTAACTGGAGCATTAATTAATCCAAATAGTATTATTGACCACTCAAAAGATCCATAACAGGTTCTAAATGCTGTTTTCCATTCATCTCCTTCAGTAATATAGACCAAGTGGTAAGTATGACAAAGATCTATCTTGGTATAGATGTAAACTTTGTGAGGGAAATCAAGGAGGTCCATTATAAGAGAAAAGAGATAT
>Ga0154004_1000133_pt1 | contig 18720 bp, 26 predicted proteins | sample TSFL088MetaG_FD_104727 | JGI IMG/M metagenome (GOLD analysis project Ga0154004, IMG submission 104727) | Attine ant fungus gardens microbial communities from Florida, USA - TSFL088 MetaG | ecosystem: Host-associated > Fungi > Mycelium > Unclassified | place: USA: Florida, Lake Talquin State... | reverse complement strand
AGGATACTTAATATAGTATATAAAGAGGTATTCAATAGTATCAGATTATAGATTGTATATATATGGACAATGGACTTGAGATTAATTTCTACTATAATATTAGAAGTAAGTGAGTAAAGTCAGTCAGAATAGTTAAGTTAGTAAGTAGTTGAAAAAATATTACAGAGTACACAGAAAGTTGAAGAAGAAAGCATAGTAGACTAACTTCAATATATACTTAACTATTTAGAATTAGTAGAGGATTCAAGTTGGGCTGTAGGCTTGAATGAAAACCTTGTCTAAGAAAGTATGTGAGAAGGATGTGGGAAGATGAGGCTTGGTAACTGCTTAGTCAAATTTAGCTAACCCTTCCCATAGTTTCTCTTTTCACTCAAAAATTCCACAAAATTCAAATAAATTCAGGAAAAATCATAAAAAAGTACAAAAAATTAGGCAAAGTATTGGAGGAAAGAAGTATAGCAAACTGGAAACTGTTGGAGAAAAATAGTATAGTGAACTGCAGACAAGACTACTGTCAGTTATTAGAAAAAAAAGTATAACAAATTGTAAACTGTTGGAGGAATGGAGTATAATGGACTGCATACAATACTACTAACTGTGCATACTGCAGACAATACTACTACAAAGTATTGGAGAAAGAGAGTATAGCACATTGTAGACAATACTAAAACTATTGGAAAAAAGAAGCACAGCAATCTAATAGACAATACTATACACTATTATACAGACTGTTGGAAAAAGAAAGCACAATAACCTAATAGACAACACAATATCAGCTTCACTCAAAATTAGTAGAGGGTGTCACAAACTTCATTTGGACCATAACTCCAGGAATACTTGACTAATTTCAACAATTTTAATAGCTACCAAAAGCCCTTAGGAAAATCTTTCAAATGATACCAAAAATATCTCAAGAAAATTAGTATTCACCAAGTTATCAACAGATCAGTCAGTAATCATTAAGTTACCAAACACTAAATTGCTGATATCTTAGAAACTACTTGATATAATCATTTGTTTCAATGACCATCATAAAGCTCTCTTTAATGTGCTTCTTTCAGCCATAAATAGACCTTGAGGCAATAAGATCCCATGGAGATACAAGATTCTCAATATTTGTACATAACATTGATTTTTACCTATAGATTATCATCTATCCTTGAATAGAACAAAGGACTATCCTAAGATGGTTAAGTTATCTCTATTTTAAGAACAATAGCACTCCTATATGTAACACAATAGATAGTAACCATATGGTAGGCTGTTCTGGTATATAAACTACTACAATCATGTATTTAAGAACTGTATATCTGAGAATAAACCTCAGACTTAATAACATCTTTTGCTACTGTCTAAACTTTGCCTTTTTGAGCCTTTTGATTATTAAATCATTAACTCATTAACTCACAAATCAGTAAGTAGCCATTTGTGATATAAAAGCATTGGCAAAGTTGAAGGGAGAACAACCAGAGGAGTGCAAACTATAGTAAGAAAAACCAGACAGAAATTAGAGAGGATAGAGAGGATAGAGGTGTTATGAGATAGTTCCTAGAAAGGAAACTATTTTCTATATGTTTATCAACCTAGTAGGAAACATCCAGAAGTATAATACAGGAAGGATATAAATAGTATAGGAAGGATTATGTAAGATATGTATAGTAATTAGTAAGAGTCATGTAATTATAGAAAATGGGTATACAGACCAATAGATATTTGTATAAGTAGTTAGTATAATCCAATAAAGAACTCTATCAAGTTCTTCCTGAACATTTATCTAGGATGAACCTTAAGTCTTCACAACTTAGTGTTAACATAAGAACTTGATACTCATTGTTAACTCTGCATCTCATAGCTCTAATATTCCTACTCTCATTCACTCTTTCATTACCCTCACTAGTAAGCACAGCACTCACAAGTATCTTGGATAGTATGCTCTAGCTATAAAGGGGACTTCACTGTCAGTTAGGGACAGTAGATAGAAAGTCTGGACAAAACTTATGTTCCTACCTGAGACCTGACCTTTACATTAAGTAGGCTTGTATTTAGTCTTTCACTATCAGCTTTATACTACTAGTCCATTGTGATCAGTCTACACAGGAGAACAATGGTAACCTCTTAAAGGCCTATCTAGCCTAGAAATTCCCTTCTTAGAGATAATATTGTTTTACCCTTCTTAGTCAGTAGCTAGCTATAAGTTCAGATGAAGAAGACCACTCATTTTTATATGAGGAATTATCATTATCATTATTATCACCATCACTACTGCCATTGCTACCACCATCAAATATATCTCAACAACAATAATAATAACAACAACAACAACAACCTATAGAGCAATCTACTACTCCTATACTATAACTCTCTCCTCCAATGAGGGAAAAGCAGCTTCTTACCTTGATCACTAGTCTGTAGCAGTAGGTAGCCACCCTACTATAGCAAAATAAAGAAGCTAAGATAGAGGTAGCCAAACCCCCTCTATTTGAGAGAAAAATGGAAGAAGTAAGCATGTTTATTAATGTAATTTACTTATATCTAAGCATAAAGATGACAAAGGAACAAGAATCAATAAAGATAACCTAGGTACTGTCTTATGTACAGGGAGAGGTGGTAGAGGTGTAGAAAGACAATCTATTGGATGAGTTATTAGAAGGAGAATTAGAGTTGAAAACAGTAGAGGAATTGTTCAAAAAAATAAAGAACAAGTTTGGGAAAACAACAAAGGAAAAAAGAAAAGTAGAGCAGTTAAGAACAATAAAACAGGGAGAAAGAACATATAACGAATACATCCAAGAGTTTAAGAAAACTGTAAGAGAAAGTAGATATAAGAGGTAGTCCCTCATAGAGGAATTTAAAAAGGGATTAAATGAAGCAATTAGAAGGAAGTTGGCAGAAACAGAAACTCCCCCCAGTACAATAGAGAAGTGGCAGGAGAGGTCTGTATAGTTGGATAGGAATTAGAGACAGAGCAGAGTAAAAGAGAGAGTATTAGGGAAGAATATAGCATACCCACAGAGAAATGCACAGCCAAAAAGAAGAGGATTGTATAGAGGAAGGGAAGGGCAGATTACATGGAGGACAGGAGATCAATACAGAGGAGGTTTTCAGAATAGAGGAAGTTAGCTGGAGCCAGTAAGAGACCCCAATGCAATGGATGTCAACAGAGAAAGAAAGAGGAATAGAATATGTTTTGTATATGAAAAGTGGGATCATATAACCAAAAATTGTTAGCAAAGAAAGGGGAGAGAGAGAAGAATAGTGGGCTTCTAGCTGGTCTCCAATAATTTGTACAGTGTGTGCACCCAGAAAAACTGGAAAGTAAATTAAATTGTCATAGTAATACTAAGAGAGCAAGAGATATATAGTATATACTGTGACCACTAAGAAAAGTGTAGATGAAAGTAGGGTTAGAGAAGTTAGAAAGTCATGAAGAAGTGGCAGTGAAGGCACTGTTAGACAGTGGAGCAACAGACCTGTTCATAAATATAAAGTTTGCAAAAGAGAAAGGATTTAAGCTAGAAAAGTTCAAAACTTCCTTGCTAGTAAGGAATATAAATGAAACAATAAACATTGGGGAAGCAATCACTTATTAGGTAGAGTACAACATGTTCTTTAAAGGACATGTTGAGAGAGCATAAATGGATATGTATAACCTAGGAAAGACAAAAATGATATTGGATATACTTTGGCTAGTAGCTCATAACCCAAAGATAGACTGGAAAAAAGAAGAGATCAAAATAACATGATGCTTACCTATATTTGGGAAGAGAAAGCAAGAAATACCTAAAGAAAAGGAATAGAAGTATGTAAGAAAAACAGGGGAGGAAAAAACAGTAGAGAAACTGGTGCCTAGAAAATTCTGGAAGTAGAAAAGGGTATTTAGAAAGAAGAAGTTAGAAAGAATACCTACAAGAAAACCATGGAACCATACAATCAAGTTGAAAAAAGGGTTTGTACCAAGAAAAGGGAAGGTATACTTACTGTCAAGAAAAGAAAGAGAAAAGATGCAGATATTTGTAGAGGACCAGTTGTGAAAAGAATACATTCAACTATCAAAATCACCTCAAACCTCACTAGTCTACTTTGTGGCAAAAACAAATGGAAAAAGGAGAATGGTACAGGACTACCAACATATCAATCAATGGACAGTAAAGAATAGATATCTGCTATCTCTAATTGTAGACATCCTAGATAGAATGGGAAAGAAAAAGATATTCACTAAACTTGACCTCAGGTGAGGATATACCAATATGAGGATCAAGGAGAGCAATAAGTGGAAAGCAGCATTCATAATACATATTAGAGTATATAAACCAATAGTTATGTATTTTAGACTGACCAACTCTCCTGCTACCTTCCAAACAATAATGAATGATCTATTCTATGACCTGATAAACCAAGGAGAGACAGCAATATTTATTGACAATATAATAGTCACAACAGATACCAAGGAGAGATATGACAAACTAGTAGAGAAGCTATTGAAAAGACTAGAGAAGAACAATTTATTCATTAAACTAGAGAAATGCCTTTGGAAAATAAGAAAAGTGGAATTCCTAGATGTAGTAATTGGACCCTGGTGTTATACTAGGCAGCCTTTTTAGGCAATTTAAGTGATATTTATCACAAGTCTATACTATAATTTAGCTCAAGCAGTAAAGGTGACACTGATTATATACTACTAGACCTTTAGTTTTGGACTTATATATATTATCTGAGTAGCAGAATAGCAGTTGTGACCACTACTATACCAGCCTCATAGAGACTGTCCAGCCATTTTGTACCAGACACAAACCAGAAATCCTCTCTAGAAGTATTCTCAAGAACTGTCCAAACCTTGGAGAAACTAGTCTCCTCTAATAGAAGGACATCATAGTTTGGTAGCTGTTGTATTTGATGGATCAGGCTTTAGTGTGACCTTCAAACCTCAGCAATTATTTTTGATGTCATCTATAATTAGAAATGTCATAAGCAATTCTTTTGAGGACAATACTGTTAGGGAATTCAAGAAGAGAAAGACATCAGAGACTAAGAAGAAAGGTCAAGACTGTGGGGAAATAAGATAGAGAGATTAAGAAAGTTAGAGCTAGGGGGATCAATGAAGATAACAACCTTGAGAACAGGTTACCTGTGCTAATCTCAAGGCTCCTTGAGTAGCATTTGAAGTCTGGATTCAATAAATAGACATAAAAGAGGATCATATAAGAGGATTAGAAAAGAAGGGAAGCACTAGAAGTATAATTAGAAGAGGACCTTGCTTCATTATTCTACTCTCTACTATAATGGGTCATTGGAATGTTTCTTTTGTTTCTTAAGTGTTAATTCTATAATTTGTAATCCTAATATATACTCTAAGAGTGTAGAGGGATCTAATAATAACTAATCTCTATCATCTCCCTTCCTCTGTTGCTTTAGAGCTCCATGGCTATTTTTGAGTAACTAAGTTTTCTGTTATTTTTCTTTATAAAAACTCTATAAAACTTTCTTTGAGGGATATATCTCACTTTGAGGAGAACTTGGGCATTCACTCAACTAGGAGTTTAACTACTTGCTATGTATTTTTGGAATAGATTTCCAACTATATGGTCAGTTGAAGTAGAGCCTACACAAAAATGTGGGAGTTCTAGGCAGTACTGTTATATTAATGGTAAGCCAGGCTACTAGACTAGTTTGAGAAGAGTAATGTTATAGTATGAGACAAATGTACATCTTTGAGATTTACAATCAACTAGGGCTTGCTTTCAAGCAAATACTCAAAAATGTTTCAGCTTCTAGGTTTTTATTGGCTCTCTTTATATCAACTTTTGTAAGCTCTCTATTATTTGATTTACCTCCCCAGTGCCTACTTGATTGCATACAACTGCAATGTAGCTTGGAGATTTCATCTCTCTGACCTGTTCTATTTACCCTTGTTGTTTTAGTTCCCTATCACTGGAGGGTTGAAATACAAAAAGAGAAAGTAAAAGAGATTTTAAACTAACTAGCACCCAGAAATGTAAAGGAAGTACAAAAATTTTTAGGACTAGCCAACTACTATAGGCAATTTATTAAGGACTTTGCTAGAATTGCAGCTCTACTGTACCTACTAGTCAGAAAGGAATAGAAGTGAAGGTAAAGAAAAGAGCAGAAAGAAGCATTTAAAAAGTTGAAGGAGGTCTTTATAACAAAACTGGATAAGGAAATGAGAGTGGAGGCAGATACTTTAGATTATACTATAGGGGAAGTACTGTTAGTGAAATGTAAAAATGAGAAGTAGAAGCCAGTAGTAGCCTTTATCTCTAAGTTGTTAAATGCAACCAAGCAAAATTACAAAATCCATGACAAAGAGATATTAGTGGTGATCCAATACTTGAAAGCATGGAGGTACTATTTAGAGGGTGCAAAAATAAAGTTTGAAATTTGGACAGACTATAAAAACCTCCAATACTTTATGACTAGTCAAAAGTTGAACTAAAAACAAACTAGATAGATATTGTATCTGTCATAGTTTGATTTTATTATAAAGTATATTCCAGGAAAAAGCATGGGAAAGGCAGATGGATTAAGTCAAAGACCAGACTAGCAAGAGAGGGTGGAAAATGATAATGAGAACTAGATGTTGATAAAGCCAGGATGGATAAAAAGAACAGAAATGTTGGTAGAAAAGAATAACTTAAGAAAGAAGATTAGAAAGGCACAAGTGAAAGATGAAAGGGTAGTTAAGGTAGTAGAAGAACTAAAGAAAACAGGGATGAAAATACTAAAAGACAAGAAATGGATAATAGAGGAAGAAATAGTCATGAAAGAGAGATAAATATATATACCAGAGAAAGATCTAAGAGGAGAAGTAATACAGCTGTATTATGATATACCAGTAGAAGAACATGGGGAAAGATAGAAGACAACAGAATTGATATTGATAAAGCCAGGATAGATAAAAAGAACAGAAACATTGGTAGAAAAGGATAGCTTAAGAAAAAAGATTAGAAAAGTACAGGGGGAAGACAAGAAGGTAGTAAAAATAGTAAAAGAACTAAAGAAAGCAGAGATAAAAATGCTAAAAGATGAGAAATAGATAGTTGAAGAAGGGCTAGTCATAAAAGAAAAACAAATATATGTTCTAGAGGATGAACTAAGAAAAAAGATAATATACTTGCATTATGATACACTGGTAGGAGAATATGGTAGAAGGTGGAAGATAACAGAGCTGGTTACAAGAAACTATTGGTGGTCAGGAGCAACAAAGAAGATGAAGAGATATGTAGAGAGATGCAATGCTTGTTAATATTATAAGAATAGAAGCAAGATCCCAGCAGGAAAACTAATACCCAATGCAATTCCAGAAAAGCCATGGAGTTATATTTCAGCAGACTTTATTACCAAGCTACTATTGGCACAGGGTTATAATACAATTTTAGTAGTTTGTAATTGGTTCAATAAGATGGCCTACTTTATATCAACTACAGAAAAAATGTCAGCAGAAGAACTTGCTAGACTGTTTAGGGACCACATCTAGAAGTTGCATAGACTTCCAGAAAGTATCATATTGGACAAAGGAGTGCAGTTTGCAGTAGAGATGATAAAGAAGTTAAATAAGCTATTAGGAATCTAGACAAAGCTATAAATAGTCTATTACCCCAAAACAAATGGACAGATAAAGAGAATCAATTAGGAGCTAGAATAGTACCTAAGGGTTTTCATAAATAGAAGTAATGGCCAGATTGGCTAGAGACCACTGAATTTGCATATAATAATAAGATTTATTTGGCAACAAAATCTTCCTATTTAAGATAAACTATAGTTAGGACCCAAGGATGGGATTTGAAGAAAGAAAGAAGAGAAAATTTGAGATGGTAGGGAAGTTTGTAGAAAAGATGAAAAAGATTCAGAAGAAAGCAAAAGCTATATTAGGGAAAGTCTAGGAAAAGATAAAAAGGTATGCAGACTGAAAGCAGAGAAAAGTAGAGGAATATAAAATTAAAGACTTAGTACTATTAAGTATGAAGGATCTTAAGTAGCAGATGGTAAGAAGGAGATCAGAGAAGTTGACAAAGCAGTTTGTAGGGCCCTACAGAGTCAAGAGAATTGTCTCAACCAATGTTATAGAATTAGAACTATGTTATGAGTTGTCTTAACTATGACAAGAAGCTATAAATAGAACATACATGGACTGAAGCTGAACTGGTAGCTGATGGATAGCTTGTAGTTCAAACAAGGACAAATAGTGTACTTATATATATAGTAGACTACAATTGAGTTCTTTTCTAACTCTGAAGTACTACCTTAAGTTAAATCCTAACTTAAGGTTCTTGAGTCAGTTACTAATAGAAGAACTTGATTTTATACTCTAGGCACTGTTTACTTCAAACCTTGCCTAAACTTTACTCTCTTATCATCCTCAATTGGTAATCAACTCAATTACTAGTCTTTTTGGATAGTGGGCCCTAACTGTAAAGGAAACTTGGTAGTCAGTTAGGGACTACCAGTGGAGACTCAGTACCAAACCTAGGTATTGTGTTCAAGACCTGACCTAGTAATTGAGCGGTATTGTTTAGTAGATTATTTATACCTTTTTCTGATTAGTAAAAACCTTATGCTGGAGGTACATTGTTATCTATACATATAGAAGAATAGCATCAACCCCTTAGGAAGATACTGTTAGAGTAGAGATCCTCTTCTTGAGGTGATTGTTTACTATTTGATTAGGGTAATAGTTAGTATAGCAGTAGGTATCTGGTTGGATGAAGATCTTGTACCAAACATTGTAGCAGAAAAAGAGAGAAGAGGAAAAGAAAAGGCAGCATATGTAGCCAGGCCATAAAAAGCACAGCAAGAGAGGAGACCAGTATATCCTACATAGGAAAAAATACAGGAATATTATAAGGAAGGGAGCATGCTTCCAGAAGGTACACTTTTGCTTGAGAGAAGATAGTTGATAGAAGAGATAGTAGCAACATATGTAGACTATAGAAGGTATAAAGGCAAAGGGGTCCAAACCTATGAAAACTGAAGATAAGAATTTCTTCTTGAGAGGCAAGTGAGAAAAATGTGGTGCAATCTGTGCCAGAAAGCATAGAACTAGAGAGAGAAAGAAGCAAAGAGAGGAGAGATGATAAGGGTGCAGTATATAAAGTATAGAAGAAAAAATGCAATAGGAGGAAAAGTGTTGGAACAAGAAAGAAAGAAGATCTTGTGTCTAGAACATAGGACAGAAAAGAAAAAACCATGGTGGAACTGGGGAGTAGCAGTATGCCCCATAGAGGGAAAAGCATAGCAGGGTGGCATGTAGATAGAGATTCTGAGAAGCACAGCAACAGAGGAGATTGGTCAAAGAAATATCAGAAGAACATTCAAAATATTGAGAAAGATGTAGTTGAATATTGGAGTAGAAAAAGTAGATATATATAAAGATATAACAGTCAAAATACTCTTGGATAGTGGTGCAATGGTGATGTTTATGGATAAAAAGATAACAACAAAGCATGGATTTAAGCTATAGAAGCTAGAAAGACTAGTAATAGTGAAAAATGTAGATGGCACAAATAATAGCAAAGGAGCCATAATACACCAGGTGGAAGTAAATGTGTATTACAAAAATCACATAGAAAGAATGAGGATAGATGTGTGTGATCTGGGGAAAATAGACATTATATTGGGTATGCTATAGTTACAAGTACATAACCTAGAGATAAATTGGAAGACAGGAGAGGTTAGAATGACAAGATGCCCACCAATCTATAGAAGAAGTTTAGCAGTGAAAGAAGACATAGAGAAAAGGAAAAAGATAGGAAAAAGAGTTAGAGCAGTAGAAAAGACAGATAAAGATAAGTGGAAAATATTAATGGAAGAGAAATTTGATAATGAAGTCAAATTAGACAGAGAAAAAGTAAGGAAGATGGTGCCATAGAGATTTCACAAGTGGCTTAAAGTGTTTAAAAAAGCAGTGTCAGAAAGAATGCTGGTAAGAAAGCCTTGGGACTATGCAATAAATCTGAGAGAGGATTTTGTACCAAGAAAAGGAAGGATATATTTGATGTCAAGAGAAGAAAAAGAGGAAGTAAGAGAATTTATGAAGAAACAGTTTAGAAAAGGGTACATTAGGCCCTCAAAGTCACCTTAGACTTCACCAGTGTTCTTTGTAAAAAAGAAAAATAGAAAGAAAAGAATAGTACAAGATTATAGATACCTAAATAAAGGAACAGTTAAGAATAGCTACACTCTACCTTTGATTTCAGACTTGATCAACACCATGGGAACAAAGAAGGTATTTACAAAGATGGACTTGCACTAGGAATACAACAATATATGGATAAAAGAGAGAGATGAATAGAAGGCTGCATTCATAATGTATTTTGGAGTATATGAGCCTACTGTAATGTTTTTTGGTCTCATAAATTCACTAGCAACATTTCAAGTGATAATGAATGATATTCTGAGAGATCTAATAGATATAGAAGATGTGGCAGTATTTATGGATGACATATTACTAGGAACAAAGAATAAAAGAAAATATGATGAAATAGTAGAGGAAGTACTGAAGAGGATAGAAGCAAATGATCTATATGTGAAACCTGAGAAGTGTGTGTAAAAGGTTAAAGAGATCAACTTCCTAGAATTAGTAATAGGAGTAGAGGGTATTAAGATACAAGAAAAAAAGATAACAGAAGTTCTAGAATAACCAAGACCTAAGATAGTTAACAATATGCAGAAGTTCTTGGAATTAGCAAATTACTATATGTAGTAACTTAGCCTGAGATAACTTAATTATACTCCAAGTCCAAGTTGACAAGAAGAACTCGATAAAGTTTTTATTGAATTCTGTATACTACTTATACAACTACTATATAGTCTGTATACTACTCTCCCACACTTATCATATGACTCCATCATGTGATGTGACACTATGACATCCTAACATGTGATTTGTTATGTATGACATTTGTCATGTAATACTTTTCTACACTTCTTCTTCCTTGTATAGTAAGTCCAAATAAAAAAAGAAAAGAAAATGAAAGAAAAGAAATATAAATAATAACTTAGCCATTTTGCCAAGTCATGACACTAGGCAATTCATGAAAGATTTTGCCAGAATAGCTAAACCACTGCATAAGCTGGTTAGAAAGGATGAGAACTGGAATTGGAAAAAAGAGCAAGAGAAGACATTCAAGGAATTGAAGAAGATGTTCACAATACAACTGGTGTTAGTGGTACCTGACTTGAATAAAAAGATAAGAGTGGAGGCAGATGCATCAGAATATACAACAGAGAATATACTCTCAATGAGATGTAAAGATAATAAGTGGAGGTCAGTAGCTTTTATTTCAAAATCATTGAATAAAACAGAAAGAAACTATGAAATTCACAATAGAGAGATACTGGCAATAATTCAATGTCTAGAGAAATAGAGGCATCTGCTGGAAGGCACACAGACAAAATTTGAAATCTAGAGTGATCATAAAAATCTTGAGTATTTCATGAGCAGTCAGAAGTTGAATCAAAAACAAACAAGATAGGTATTGTACCTGTCTAGGTTTGATTTTATGCCAAAACATATGCCAGGAAGCAGTATAGAAAGAGCTAATAGCCTCAGTAGGCATTCAGACTGGCAGATGGGAGTAAAGAGAAATAATAAAGATAGAATACTGGTGAAAAAGGAATGGCTAGAGATTAGAGTAATGCAAGTGACAGAAGTAGTAATCAAAGGGATAGACCTATTGAAAAAGATTAGAAAACCAGAGACAAAAGACAACAGAATAGTAAAAGCCATAGAAGAAATGAAATGAGCAGGTGTTAAAATGTTAAGAGATGAGGAGTGGTAAGAAGAGAATGGATTAATGTTGAAGGATGAAAAGATATATATGTCACAAACTTCATTCAGACCATAACTCCAGGAATACTTGACACATTTCAACAATCTAAATGGCCACCAAAAGCCCTTAAGAAGACCTGTCAGATGGTACCAAAAATGTCTCAAGGTAATCAGTATTAACTGAGTTATCAGAAGATCAGTTGGCAATCACCAAGTCACCAGATACTAAATCACTAATATCTCAGGAACCACTTGATGTAATTGTTTGCTTCAACAACTATCATGAAGCTCTCTTCAATGCACTTCTTTTAGCCATAAATAGAACCTAAGGCAATAAGATCCCATGGAGATACAAGGTCCTCAATGTTTGCACATGATATTGATCTTTATCCATAGATTATTATCTGTTCTTGAATAGAACAAAGGACTGCCCTAAGATAGTTAGGTTATCTCTATTTCAAGAACAATAGCACTCCTATATGTAGAACAATAGGTAGTGATCATATGGTAGGCTGTTCTGGTACACAGACTACTACAATTATATATTTAAGGACTGTATATTTGAGAATAAACCTCAGACTTAACAACATCTTTTGCTACTGTCTAAACTTTGCTTTTTTGAGCCTTTTAATTATTAAATCATTAACTCACAAATCAGTAAGTGGCCATTTGTGATAATATGTCCCAAGAGATGAAAAATTAAGGGCAGAGGTGATCTGACTACACCATGATACACTAATAGAAGAACATGGAGGACAGTAGAAGATAATAGAGTTGGTGATGAGAAATATTTGGTAGCCTGGGGTCACTAAGGATATCAAGAAGTATATAGAAGGATATAATGCATGCCAAAGAAATAAAAATTATACAGAGGCACCCACAAAAGAGCTCATACCTAATATAGTACTGGAAAAGCCTTGAAGTTATATTATAGCAGATTTTATTACAAAATTACTGCTAGCACAGGATTATGACAGCATTCTAGTAGTATACAATAGAATGACAAAAATAGCACACTTTGTGCCAACTACAAAAAAGACTTCAGTAGAAAGAGTAGCAAGATTGTTCTAGGGTAATATCTAAAATCTAAAAGCTGTATGACTTGCCAAAAAGTATCATTATGGATAGAAAAGCACAGTTTGTAGCAGAAATGATAAAGGAGTTAAATTCAATATTGGGAATTAATACAAAGTTGTTGATAGCCTATTATCCACAAATAGATAGACAGACGGAAAGAATAAATCAGAAGTTAGAACAATACCTGAGGATGTTCATTGACTATAGATAGAAGCAATGGCCTGACTGGTTAGTAACAGTAGAGTTTGTATATAATAATAAAGTACAGACTAGTATAAAAGTATCACTGTTCAAGGCAAATATTGGACAAGACCTATGCATAAGATTCAAAATGAGAAAGAAGAGAAAGTTTGAAAAAGTGGAAGAATTTGTGACAAGAATAAAAGAAGTTCATGAAGAGACAGAAACGGTGTTGAGAAAGAGTTAGGAGGAGATGAGAAAGTATACAGATAGGAAAAGAAGTGAGACAGAAGAATATTGAGTAGAAGACTGGATGCTTTTAAGCACAAAGATTTGAAGTACCAAATACAAGGAAGAAGATTAGAAAAACTAACAGAAAGATTTATTAGACCTTATCAAGTAAAGAAAATAATTTCAATAAATGCAATAGAACTAGATTTGCCAAGTACAGTAAAGATACATCCAGTAGTCAATGTCAGTAGAGTATATAGGTACAAAAATCAAATAGAGGGCCAGAGAAAAGAATGGCCATTACCAGTAATAATCAATAAAGAAGAAGAGTATAAGATAGAGAAGATATTGAACAAGAGGAAGTTTAGAGAAAAAGACAGATACCTAGTGCAATGGAAAGAGTATACAGTAGAGGAAGGCACTTAGGAGCCAAGAGAAAACTTGGGAAATATACAAGATTTAGTAGATAAATTTGAAAAAGAATATAGAGAAGGCATTAGACAAATAAAAAAAAAGAATAGCAGGGAAGACTATAAAGAAAAACTGCTAGGAAGATACATAGCAAAGATATTATAAAGATAGAATAACAAGAGGTTTGATAGAGAATACTAGAAAAGAATGGAAAGAAATTAAAAACAATAGAAGAAAGAAAAGACAATATGAAGAACTTTGGAAATAATCCAAGAAAGAAATAAAAAAGAGAAAGAAGAAAACGAGCAAGAATTTGAAAGAAGTAAAATAAAAGAATGGAATAAAGATGAAATAGGCAATTTACAGAATCCATATAATGAACTATAAAGTCCTTAGAATGAGGACCTTTAAGAGAAGAGTACTGTTATGAGTCACCTTGACTATGACAAGAAGCTATAAATAGAACAGACATAGACTAGAGTCAAACTGATAGCTGATGGACAGCTTATAGTTTAAATAAGAACAAATAATGTACTTATATATATAGTAAACTGTAATTGAGCGAGAACTCTATTGAGTTCTCTTCTAATCCTAAAGTGCTGCCTTGAGTTAAACCCTAACTTAAGGTTTTTAAGTCAGTTGCTGATATTGCACTCTAGCAGACATAGTATAGCTAGTGAGATTAACTATTCATTCCATACCAGTGAGGTATTAACATAATGTCTTAATCTCAATATAACTCTCTCATAAGTGGTTTGCTCAACCAAAAGCATACCCTTGCTAAACTAAGGGCAAAACTAGAAGGAAGAAGAGGAAGAATGTGTCAATGCTATAAAAGATTTGGGCACCTAGCCCATAACTGCAGGAATAAGAAGGAGGAGATAAAGAGGAAACCAATTCTCCAGAATAAATTTGAGATGATAGCAAGTAGGATGATACAATATGGAGTAAGGAAGGAAGTAAAAGTGAGAAGACAAGAGATAGTAGAGGAAGAGGAAGTAAAGTGTTTCAGATGTTGAGGAATAGAACATAATAAATGAAAATATCCTAATATAGAAGTGGAAAGAAGACAACAAGAGGAAGAAGCAGTGTATGTGGTGAAGTTACAAAAAAGACATAGTAGAAAAAGAAGAAGCTAGTATGTCCTCTATGGAAAAAGACACAGGAGTACAGTAGTGTGTAGGGCATGCCTCCAAGAGGCATAGCATTAGAGGAGAAAGGTTGGAAGACAAGGTAGAAGATGGTGATATTTGTAGAGTATGGTAGATACAACTATAAAGGCACCAAGACAGAGAAGAACCAAGAACAGGGTTTCATCTCTAGAGAGAGGCTGAAGAATGTATAGTATGAAAGTTGTTTAGAGGCATAGAAATGGAGGAATAATGAAGCAGAAAGTAGGGTTAAATATGCAAAGTGTGAAAGAAAAAACATGATAGTAGGGGAGAAAATATCAGAGAAGGAAAAAAGGAATATCTAGTGTCTAGAGTATAGGACAAGAAGAAGTAACCATGGTAGAACTGGAGAGTGGTGGTACACCCTGAACAGGAAAAAATGCAGTAGAGCAGTGTACTGGCAGAGGCTCCAAAAAGCACAGCAAGAGAGAGGAGTGAACAAAAAGAAGTGAAAAGGATGTTTAAGATGCTAAGAGAGGTATGGCTGAATATTGAAATAGAAAAAGTAGATATACATAAAGGCATGACAATAAAGGCACCTTTAAATAGTAGTGCCATAGAGATGTTTATGGACCAAAAAATGGTGGCCAAACATGGATTTAGGCTGTAAAAGCTAGAGAGGCCAGTAATTGTTAGGAATATAGATAGAATAAACAATAGTGCAAGGACAATTACACATCAAGTAAAAGTGAATGTGTATTATAAAAGTCATATGGAAAGGATAAGAATAGACATATGCAACTTAGAGAGGACAGAGATGATATTAGGGATGCTCTAGTTGCAGGCCCATAACCCAGAGATCAACTGGGAAACTGAAGAGGTCAAGATGAGTAGCTATCCTAGAAGAAGAAAGAATAGTAAGATGGACAGTAGACAATAAAGAAGACTGGAAAAGAAAAGAAGAAGTTGAAGTGGACTACAGAAAAATTGAGAAGATAGTTCCAAAGAAATTTTTAAAGTAGAAAAAGGTATTTGGGAAAGTAGAGTCAGAGAAAATGCCAACAAGGAAGGTTTGGGATCATGCTATAGATCTCAAGGAGACATTTAAACCACAAAAAGAAAGGATTTACCCTCTATCTAGAAATAAGAGAGAAGAGGTCCAGAGCTTTGTAGATAATTAACTGAGAAAGGGGTACATTAGACTATCTAAATTCCCTTAGATGTTGCTAGTATTCTTTGTGAGCAAAAAGGATAGAAGTAAGAGGATGGTGATAGACTACTATAACCTGAATGACCAGATGGTAAAAAACAACTACCTACTTCTATTAATTATGGATCTAATAGACAATATAGAGAGCAAGAAAGTGTTCACTAAAATGGATCTAAGGTAGAGGTTCAACAATATGAGGATTAAGGAAGAAGATAAGTGGAAGGGAGCATTTACAACATATATGGGGTTCTTTGAACCAATAGTAATGTTTTTTGGGATGACAAATTCACCAGCCACATTCTAGGCAATGATGAACAAAATCTTGAGAGACCTAATAAACAAAAAAAGGTTGTTGCATTTGTAGACAATGTGCTAGTAGGAACAGAAACAGAGGAGGGGTATAATGAGATTGTAAATGAAATACTAAAGAGGCTAAAAGAAAATGACTTTTATATTAAGCTAGAAAAATATGTGTAAAAAGTAAGGAAGATAGAATTTCTAGGGGTTGTCATAGGGCCTAATGGAATAGAGATAGAGAAAGAGAAAGTAGATGGAGTGCTCAGCTGGCTAGAACCAAAGAATGTGAAAAACATCAGAAAATTTTTAGGCCTCACAAATTATTATAGAAGGTTTATCAAAGACTTTGCTTGAGTAGCTAGACTAATGAACACATTGACAAGAAAGGATGTGAAGTGGCAGTGGGGGCCAGAGTAGCAGAAAGCATTTAATGAACTCAAAAGAATATTTACAACAAAGCCAGTATTAGTAGCTCCAGATCTAAACAAAGAATTTAGGATAGAGGCAAATGCCTCAAACTATGCAACTGGAAAAGTACTGTCAATGAAGTACTCTGATGAATTGTAGAGACCAGTGGCTTTTATTTCAAAATCTCTAAGTGATACAGAAAGAAACTATATGTAAGCACTTAGACTATGGTGCTTTAGAACTACTTCTGGTCCAAGTTAACAAAGAGAACTTGATAGAGTTCCCATTTGATTGCTGTATTGTCATAACACAGCCAAAAACAGCCAAGTCATTATTTATTTTCTTTTTCTTTTTCTTTTCTTTTAATTAGGAAATTGGTGGACATGTGAGATGGAACAACTAAAAGAGATACATGGGAGTTTATAAATAGAAGTAAACACAGGAGGTGTATAACTAATGTACCATAATCAAATAAGAACTCCATTGAGTTCTTCTTGTCAACTCAGACTAGGAGTAGTTCTGAGATACCTTAGTCTAAGTCCTTACATGTATACTACTTATACATATTTTGTATTTACTTCTATTTATAAAGTCCTGTGCATCTCTTTTGAGTCATCTCCTCTTGCACGTTCACTGATTGTTTAATTAAATGAAAAGGAAAAGAAAAGAAATATAAATAATAACTTAGCTGTTTTGGCTATATCATAATACTATAAGATATATAATAAGAAAATACTAGCCATAGTTAGATGCTTGGAAGCATAGAGGCGCTTCCTAGAAGAGATGACAGTGAAGTTTGAGATCTGGACAGATCATAAAAATCTTGAATACTTTATGAAGGCACAAAAGTTAAACTATAGATAAGCAAGATAGGTATTGTACCTGTCAAGGTTTGACTTTACATTAAAACATGTTCTAGGAAGCAGAATAGAAAAGGCAGATAATCTAAGCAGAAGACTAGATTGAAAAGTAGGAGTAGAAAGAGATAACAAAAATAAAACATTGGTAAAGCCAGAATGGCTAGAAGTAAGAAGAACAGAAAAGGTAGAAATCATCATAGAAGGAGTGGATTTGTTAGAAGAAGTAAGACAGTCAAAGATAAAAGATGACAAGGTAGTAAATGCAGTTGAAGAAATAAAGTGAGCAGACATAAAAATGTTGAGAGATGAGAAATGGAAAGAAGTAAATAGCATCATGTACAAAGAGAAAAAGATATACATACCTAAAGATGATAAGTTAAGGGCAGAAATTATTCAACTATACCATGACATGCCAGTAGGAGAACGTAGAGGGCAATAAAAGATAGTAGAGTTGATCACCTACAATTTTTGGTAGTCAGAAGTAACCAAGGAGGTAAAGCAATATATAGAAGAATATAATTCCTGCCAAAGGAATAAAAACTGCACAGAGTGTAGCGACTTAGCCTGAGATAACTTAATTACACTCTAAGTCCAAGTTAACAAAAAGAACTTGATAGAGTTTTTATTTGGTTCTGTATACTACTTATACAACTACTATATAGTCTGTGCACTACTCTCCCACACTTATCATATGACACCATCATGTAATGTGACCTTGTAACATCCTAACATGTGACATTGTCATGTGACACTTTTCTACACCCCTTCCTTGTGTAGTAAGTCCAAATAAGAAAAGAAAAGAAAGTAAAATAAAATAATGACTTAGCTATTTTGCCAAGCCATGATATAGAGTAGCCAGTAGGCAAGTTAATGCCCAATTCAATTCCAGAAAGACCTTGGATATATATTTCAGCAGGCTTTATCACTAAGTTGCTACTAGTCCAGGGATACAACTCAATCTTAGTAGTGGTAGATAGGTTAACAAAAATGGTCTACTTCATTCCTACTACAGAGAAAACATCAGTAAAAGAACTGGCCAGGCTATTCAGAGACAATGTGTAGAAGTTGCATAAACTACCTGAGGACTATAGTTTATAGCAGAATTGATAAGGGAGTTAAATCAAATATTAGAGATTGAAAGTAAATTGT
>Ga0154004_1000131_pt1 | contig 18974 bp, 15 predicted proteins | sample TSFL088MetaG_FD_104727 | JGI IMG/M metagenome (GOLD analysis project Ga0154004, IMG submission 104727) | Attine ant fungus gardens microbial communities from Florida, USA - TSFL088 MetaG | ecosystem: Host-associated > Fungi > Mycelium > Unclassified | place: USA: Florida, Lake Talquin State... | reverse complement strand
TTAATACATCACAATTTGAAACTTGTGAGGAAGATAATACTAGCAAAATAGATGTGGTATTGCAATCTTTTCAGGAAAGTTGTCATATACCTGACTCTGGTACTATTTATTTGAATTTTTTTTTATATTCACTTATTTATTTATTATTTTCACACTCCTACTCCTATAGGATTACAATGTAGACCACTGTTACAGAGTATGGTGTTGTCATATACCAAATTTTTGGTTATATTTTATCTTTTCTTTTCTTTTCTTTATTATTTATCTCCTAAATAATTACTCCTAGTTATGTAGGAGTATTGTGGTGCAGACTAGCTCTCTCCTATTCCAGCTGTAGTATATGTACAGAGTAGATACATAGTAGCAAGCTAGTCTATAGATTAATGTCTACTTGTACTTGTCTATATTCCTTTTTCTCCTCCTATATACTTTTCAGCTTGGATGTCATATACTGGAAAATTCAGTATAAATTAATATTTTTTATTCATTTCCTTTATTATTATTATTTATCTTCTATAGGGGTATTGTGTTTCAGACTAGGAGCATTATATTTTAGACTAGCTCTCTCTTACTTGTAGTGACTTAGCCTGAGATGACTTAATTACACTCCAAGTCTGAGACAAGGAGAACTTAATAGAGTTCTTATCTAATTCTAAATACTACTTATACAATTACTACATGGTCTGTGCACTACTCTTCCATACTCATCATGTAACATGACACTGTGACATCCTGACATGTGACTATAATGTATAATAGTGGTCATGTGATACTTTCCCATACTCCTTTCTTATATAGTAAGTCCAAATAAGAAAAGAAATATAAATAATGACTTAACTGTTTTGCCAAGTTATAACACCACCTCTCTCTTAAGGTTTCTCATCCTAAGGATTTCTTTATAGTTCTTTATATGGATTCTTGTATATTGCCTATTTCATTGTCTTTTTTATTCTATTCTTTAAGTCCAGATTCTTCTTGGCCAATTTCTTCTTCTTTTTTCTTGATTGTTTCTATTGTTCTTTGTTCTCTAATCAGTTCTTCCTTCTACAGCACCTCCAATTTCTTTCTAACCTTGCCCAGTACTCCTCATCATATCTCTTATCTGTCTATCCATATAACTTTCTCACCACAAATCTTCCTAGTAATTCTCCTCTTCTAAATGTTCCTTTTTCTCTTTCTTGTCTCCTGACATCTTTTATATCCCTTCTATATTCCTTTTCAAACTCCTCTACTGCCTCCTTTGTATTTCCCAGGTTTTCCTTTCCTTTCCAAGTATCTGACTCTATTGTAAATCCCTTCCATCATACCAGATATTTATTTTTTTCTCTAATCCATTGCTTATTCAATATTCTTTCTACCTCCTATTCTTTTTCTTCTTCAATTATAACTGGGGCAGACTGCTCTTTTCTCTGTTCCTCCACTTGCCCTATATATCTTCATATCCTACTAACATTGACTACTAGATGTATCTTAATAGTAGCTGGTAGTTCTAATTCTACTGCATTCATTGATACAATCTCTTTAATCTTGTAAGGTCCTACAAATCTCTCTGTCAACTTCTCTGCTCTCCTTTTAATCATCTGATATTTCAGATCCTTAGTACTTAGCATCACTAGGTCTTCTATTTTATACTCATTGACTTCTACCCTTTTCTTATCTGTATACTTTTTCATCTCCTCTTGTGCTTTTTCTAGTGCTACTTTTACTTTGTCCTGAATCTCTTTTATTTTTGTTATAAATTTCTCTACTCCTTCATACTTTCTCTTCTTTCTTACTTTGAACCCTATCCTAGGATCTTGCCTATAATTTACTTTGAAAAGTGACATCTTTGTACTTGAGTGCGCTTTATTGTTGTATGCAAACTCTACTGTTCCTAACTAGTCTGGCCACTACTTCTGCCTATGGTCAATAAACATTCTTAAGTACTGTTCCAACTCCTGATTAACCCTCTCTGTTTGTTTATCTATCTGAGAGTGGAATACTGTTAATATCTTACTTTCAATTCCCAATATCCTATTCAACTCCTTCATCAATTCTGCTGCAAACTGGGATCTCCTATCTAAGATGATACTTTTAGGTAACTCATGTAACTTTTACATGTTATCTCTAAACAACCTAGCTAGCCCTTCTACTGACATTTTCTCTATAGTAAAGATAAAATAGACTATTTTCATTAATCTGTCCACTACCACTAAGATTAAGTCATATTCCTATGCTAATAGTAGTTTAGTGATGAAATCTGCTGATATATGCATCCAAGGTTTTTCAGGTATCGAATTGGGCATTAATTTGTCTACTGGCTATTCTGTATAGTTTTTCTCTAGCAAGAATTCCATCCTTTTATATATTGTTTTACCTCTTTAGTTACTTCTGGCCACCAGAAGTTTTGAGTGACCAACTCCACTGTCTTCCACTGTCCTCTATGTCCTCCCACTAGTGTATCATAATGTAGTCTAATTATCTCTGCTCTTAATATATTGTCTTTAGGCATATACACTTTTCCCTCCTTATACATTATACTATCTACCTCCACTTTTCATCTCTTAGTATCTTTACCCCTGCTTATTTCATTTCTTCCACTGCTTTGACTACTTTATCATCTTTTACTTTTGACTTTCTTACTTTCTCTAATAGATTTACCCCTTCTACAATTACTTCTACTCTTTCTGTTTTCCTAACTTCTAGCCACTCAGACTTTACCAATGTCTCATCTTTATTGTCCCTTTCTACTCCTACTTTCCAGTCTGGCCTCTTACTCAAACTATCTGCTTTTTCTATTTTACTCTCTAGAACATGCTTTAGCATAAAATCAAATCTCAATAGATATAATATCCATCTTGCTTGTCTTCTATTCAATTTCTATGCCTTCATAAAGTATTTAAGATTCTTATGATCTGTTCAAATCTTAAACTTAGTAGTCATTCCTTCCAGGAAGTGTCTCTATGCCTCCAAGCATCTAATTACTACCAATATTTTCTTGTCATATATCTCATAATTCCTTTTTGTGTCACTTAGAGATTTTGAGATAAAAGTGACTGGTCTCTACAATTTATCTAAGTATTTCATTGATAGTACTTCTCCAGTAGTATAATTTGATGTATCTGTTTCTATCCTGAATTCTTTATCAAGGTCAGGCACCACTAATACTGGTCTGGTCATAAAGACTTTCTTGAGCTCATCAAATGCTTATTGTTGTTTCTCTCCTACTACCATTTTACATTCTTTCTTGTTAACATATTCAACTGAATTTTTTTTCTTCTTCTTTCAGTTTTTGTTGTCTAATTTCTTCAGCCTTTTCTCTATATTCCCTCTCAAACTCTTCAACTAACTCTTTTGTATTTTCTAAATTTTCTCGTTCTTCCTATATATCTACCTCTGCTATATGCCCTTTCTATTGGACTAGAAACTTGTTTTTTTTTTATACCTTCCTTTTGTTTAAGATTTTTTCTACCTTATGCTCTTCTTTCCTATCTATAACTACTAGCTGTAGTGGTACTACCTTTTGGCCCTCTACTTGTGGTTTATACAGTTATACTCTACTTATGTTGACTACTAGGTGTATTTTAATAGTAACTGGTAATCTGAGCTCGATTGTATTTGTTGAGACTACTCTTTTTACTTCATATGGGTCCACAAACCATTCCGTTAGTTTTTTTGTCCTTTTTCCTTTTATCTGCTACTTCAAATCCTTTATACTTAGCATTACTAGGTTCTCTTTCCAGTATTCTTCTTTCTCTTTTTTTCTTCTATCTGTATACTACTTCATTTCTTCTTATGCCTTTTTCAGTATCACTTTTACTTTTTTCTAAATCCTTTTCATTCTTTCTACAAATTCTCCTGTTGCTTTATATCTTCTTCTTCTCCTTCCTTCAAATCCTATTCTCAGATCTTATCCATAGTTTGCTCTAAAAGGTGAGACCTTTATTGTTGAGTGGATTTTATTGTTATAGGCAAATTCTGCTGTCCCTAACCACTCTGGTCATTGCTTCTGCCTATGATTAATAAACATACAGAGGTACTGTTCCAATTCTTGGTTCACTTTTTCCATTTGTCTATCTGTTTGCAGATGATAAGTGTCATAAACTTTATTTAGACTATAACTCTGGGAATACTTGACTGATTTCAACAATCTAAATGGCTACTAAAAGCCCTTAAGAAGACTTTTCAAATGGTGCCAAAAATGTCTCAAGACAATTAGTATTCATCGAGTTATCAGCAAATCAGTTGGTAATTACCAAGTCACCAGATACTAAATTGCTAATATATTGAAAACTACTTGATATAATTGTTTGCTTCAGTTGTTATTGTAAGAAGCTCTCTTCAATATGCTTCTTTTGGCTATAAATAGATCCTGAGGCAATAAAATCCCATGGAGATACAAGATCCTTAATATTTGTACATAATACTGATCTTTACCTATAAATTATCATCTGTCCTTGAATAAAACAAAGAACTACCCTAAAATGGTTAGGCTATCTCTATTTCAAGAACAATAGCATTCCTATACATAGAACAATAGGTAGTGATCATATAGTAAGCTGTCCTGGTATACAAATCACTATAATCATGTATTTAAGAACTATATGTCTGAGGATAAATCTTAAACTTAACAATATTTTTTGTTACTGTCTAAACTTTGCTTTTTTGAGCCTTTTGATTATTAAATCATCAACTCACAAATCAGTAAGTAGCTATTTGTGATAATAAGCTATTGATAATTTCATCTCGATTCTCAATATTTTATTCAACTCCTTTATTACTTCTGCTATAAACTGAGGTCCTTTGTCCAATACAATGTTCTCTGAGAGTCCATGAAGCTACTATACTTGGTTTTGAAACAACCTTACTAATCCTTTTGCTGATGTTTTCTCTATAATAGTGATGAAATAGGCCATTTTTGTAAATTGGTTACATACTACTAATATTTTATTATATTTCTGGACTAGTGGTAGCTTGGTAATAAAGTCTGTACTAATATGCCTCTATGGTTTTTCTTCTCAATCAACATCTTTTTTTCCTATCTTACTTCCTTTTGTATCCACTCAGGCTTTATCAATTTTCTATCCTCATTGTTATTCTCTACTTCTTTTTGCTAGTTGGATCTCTTACTTAACCCATCTGCCTTCTCCATACTCTTTCCTGGTATATGCTCAAGTACAAAGTTGAACCTAAATAAGTACAGTGTCTATTTGACTTGTCTATAGTTTAGCTTTTGACTAGTCATGAAGTACTACAAGTTCTTATGGTCTATCCATATCTCAAACTGCACTCTTGTCTCTTCCAAGTAGTGTCTCTATGCTTCTAAATACCTGATTACTGCTAGTATTTCTTTGTTATGAATTTTATAGTTTCTTTTAGCTAAATTCATCAACTTGGATATAAATACCACTGGTCTCCACTTTCCATCCTTACATTTTACTAATAACATCCCTTCTGTTGTATAGTCAGATATATCAGCTTCCATCTACATTTCTCTGTTCAAATCTGGTACTACTAGTATTGGTTCTAATATAAATGCTTTTTTCATACCCTGGAATGCTTTCTCCTGTTCTTTTTCCCACTTCCACTTTTCTTTCTTTCTTACTAATAGGTATGAAGATACTGCTACTCTGGCAAAATTCTTAATGAATTGTCAGTAATAGCTGACTAACCCTAGAAATTTCTGCACTTCTTTCATGTTTTAAAGAACTGGCTAGTTCAATACCCCTTCTATATCTCTATCCCCTTCAGTCCAATTACTACCCCTAAGAACTCCACTTCTCTAACTTTCCACTTGTACTTTTCTGGTTTTACAAATAGATTATTTTTTTCAACCACTTTAATATCTCCTCCACTACCTCATTATGTCTCTTCTCTGTCTCTGTTACCACAATAATATACAGTGGTTTCCTGATTGATTATATCTTGGAAGAGGTTGTTCATTATAGTTTGAAAAGTGGTAGGGGAGTTAGTGAGTCTAAAGTATATAACTGTGGGCTCATACTTCTATATGGGCTGTAAAGGTTGTTTTCCATTTGTCTCTTTCCTTGATTCTAACATTGTTATATTCCCATCTTAAATCCAACTTTGTAAATACTTTCTTGCTTCCTACTTTGTCTAGGATATCAGTGATTAGTAGTAATGAATAGCTGTTTTTTATTATTTACTAGTTTACATACCTATAGTCCTGTACTATTCATCACTTTCTATTCTTTTTGGCCACAAAATAGACTGGAGATATCTGTGGTGACTTTGATAGTTAGATGTATTTTTTATATAGCTAATCTTTTACAAATATCTATATTTCCTTCTGCTCTTCTCTTAACAGTATATATACTTTTCCCTTTCTTGGCACAAATCCCTCCTTTAACTCAATTACATGATCCCAGGTCTTTTGCACTGGTATTTGCTCTAACTCTGTCTTTCCAAATACTTTCTTCTATCTCTAAATCCTTTTTAGCACTAATTCCCTCATAACTTCCTTGTTTGGCTTTTCTCCTCTTCTCATTTGCTTCTTTTCTTTGCTTTTCTCTATTTCCCAGTTTCTTCCACACAGGAGTGGGCACCTTATTATTTTCACCTTTCTCTTCTCCCAGTTGATTTTAGGGTTGTGTGCTGCCAGCCATAGTATCCTTAAGATTACTTCTGTCCTTTTCAGATTACATATATCTATCTTTACTCATTCCACATATTTCTTATAATACAAGTTGTACTCTATCTCATATATTACCATTCCTCTACTATTATCTGTTCTATTTATGTTTCTGATCTAGATTGGCTTTGTCAATTTCTCCTTCTTAAATCCCCACTTCTCCACAAACTTTTTATCTACAAATAATCCTGTTGCTCCACTATCCAACAATACTTTAACAAATACCCCTTCATGAGTATTTATTTTCTCTACCCCCACTTGCATTCATACTTCTCTTAGTGGTTTTATTGTTCTTCTTACTTCTTACATCTCTTACTCTCTCAATGTTTTGGGTACTTGATCCATTGTCCAATTTTATATATTTCAAAACATTGTGCTTATTATAGGAGAGTAGCTAGAAGCTTACTGATCTCTGTTCTCTTTTAATGATTTGTTTCTCTAATTGATTCTTTTTTCTTTTCTAACTCTTTGTCTTTTACTCCTACAATCCCAAGCCATATGTCCAAATCCCCCACAGTTGAAACAAATTTGATATTCTTCTCTTCTACTTCCTTCATCTACTACTATTGGTCTTAGTTCCAATTTAGTTCCCCTATACTAATTCCTTTTATTTTGATATCCCCCTTTAAAGTTCTAAACCCCTACCTTCCATGTGATCTGCCTCTCTTCTCTCTCTATATGATCCTTTCCCAAATCTCTCTCTTTGCTATGTATTTTTCAATAGGTGTACCATATTCCTCCCCAACATTCTCTCCTCTGCTCTACTTTGCCTTTGATTCCTATTCAACCTCACCAATCTCTTCTACCACTCCTCGATTGAACTGGGGGGACTTTCTGCTTCTATCAACCTTCTTTTGATTCTCTTGTTTAATTCTCTTTTGAATTCCTCAATGAAGGGCTACCTATCATATCCACTTTCTCTTGTTATCTTTTTAAACTTCTGGACATATTTGTTATATATTCTACCTCTCTATTCTATTGTTCTCAACTGTTTTACCTTTCTTTCTTCTTCTTCTGTCTTCCTAAACTCATTCTTCATTTTTTTTAAATAGCTCTTCTACTGTCTCTATCTCTAACTTTCCTTTTGATAGCTTATCTAACAAGTTATCCTTTTATACCTCAGCTACTTCTCCCTGTACATAAGACAATATCCAGGCCATCTTTGTTGTTTCTGTCTTTTCTATTATTTTCATACTCAAATATAAGTAAACTATATTGATAAATACACTTACTTTCTCTATCTTTCTTCCATATATAGAAGGCTTGGCTACCTCTACTTGGCTTCCTCCCTGTTGTTATAATATAGTGTTTACCTACTGTTGCAGGCTGGCAATTAAAGTAAGAAGTTGTTCTTCTTAGGATAGTAAAGATGAGATAAAAGCATGTAACTCCTTAGATTGCTGTTGGTAAGACATAGTTGGTAGTAGTAATAGTGATGATTTCTCTTCCTCTGAGAATATATAAATTTCTTGGTCAGATAGGGTAGCTATAGTATTTACTTTTAGCTACCAAGAGTAAAACAACTATTATCCCTAAAAAGAAAACCTCTACTCTAGACAGAGCTTTAAGAACTTTACTGTCATTTCTCTATATAAACAAATGACAATGTACCTGTAGCATGGAGCAGATAGTAAAAAGAAAGTATATAGCAACACCAGAAAGTAAGGTCAGATCTTGAAGCAAGGACACTAGTATTGTTCAAGTTCTCTATCTGCAGTCTCTAACTGACTACAAAGTTCCCTTTACATCTAGGACCTGGCTTCCAAAAAGCCTGTGAGTACTGTACTCACTAGTAAAGATAATAATAAGAGTAAGTATTGGCAAGGCCTCAAGATGAGAGATTGCCTAAGAGATTGAGTTCTAATGTTAAGAGTATAAACTTAGGACTGAAGCTCTAACCCTGACCAATAATAATTGAAAGGAAAGAACTTAATAGTCTCTTATTGGATTTCTATTAGTACTTATACAAATATTGTAAGGGAACAGTCATTACTCTAGGACAGAACTTAGCTAAGTATTGGATTTGTATTTATCTAGCTTATTTTATCTTTGATACCTATCTATCTATCTCTTATCTTTTAGTCTATATGTTGTCTCAATCATTCTATTTATCTAAATTAGAAAGTGCTATTATCAGACTATAGCTTATATGACTGTATATAGACTATTCTTTGTAGTATATATAAGGGTTTATATTGGTAGATTTACCCTTACTCAAATATTACTTCAGCTTCTGGGACACTTATTTAGCTTTCTGGTGTAATTTTCAGCCAACTGCTAGTCATTGTTCTTACAAATATCCTATGGTCTATGCACTTACTTTCTATAGTTACAAGACTATGACTAATAACTATTTAGTTCTTACATAATATTGTCCTATACTATTTATATCTTTCCTACGTTATATTTCTAGAGATTCTCTATTAAGTTAATGAATATATGGGAGATATTTTTCTTCTTTGGAGCCAACTCATAACAAATATATTATCTTAGAAATTAGAGACTTAGTATAAGAAGAAAATTGAGCTGATACCAAAAGTAGTAATAGTTTTCTTTATTATTTTTATTTCATTAAGTCTCTGTAATTTGTAACATTTAATATATAGTTCTAGGAGCAGATGGAATAGCAATAAGTAATTATCTTGGTATATACTTCTATTTTTACTGCTTCTAGAATTGTTTAATGTGGTATATCTTGAGTAATAACTTTTGGAATTAGTATAGTATCAGAATTAGAACACAAAACATACCAAGACTCAATCTAGAACTAAGTTACAGACTTAACTCAAGTAGGCTTTGAAGAGAACAACAAGCTAGAAAAGCTTGGCTAGGTATATACTTGGATTATATTACACCTATAAGGTTCAGTGTTGGAGATGTAGACAAGGGGGCAACTAAGTATAGAGGGTCTAGAGGGATCAACTAACTGTATTTTCTAGAGGAACTTTTATTACAGTATGTAAAGGTTGACACCTTAGAGAGGATATACAATACAGATCTAGAACAATCTTATACTTGTTTAATACCAAATAATTATAAAATTTACATAAAGCTATGTATAATTTCTAATACCCTTCTTTAATCCTCTACTTTTGTTTTATTTCCTCAAACCTTTAGTACATGATTAGGAGCTGGTACTATAGCTTATTATCTGTCCCAGTAAGTAATTCCCTTTTGTATTCTTTTAACATTGATCAAGAAAAGTATAAGCAATGTTCTTATTTTGTTTCCAAGCAGCTATTATACCTAACTGTATGATACTACTGATTTTATTGTATTACTATCAGTAATCCTTCCTGATCCTACTTAAATACTAGCTTTTGTAGTAAAATACCTTAGCTTTGTTCTCTTGGGAATATCAATCTGTTTACTACTGAAAACTATCTCTAAGCCTAGTTTTTTCTATTTTCCAAGACTAACACAGTAGAAGACTCACTATTTTTAGCTATCTTCCTTTCCAAAGTAGGTTCTGATAGTAGAACAAAACTACTATTCTCTTGTGCTCCTAAAACTCTAACTATCAAAGATATTCCAACCACTTTGTTAAAACTCTCTCTAATTTCTACCTTGAATACTAGCTGAGAAGAGAGAGCACTAGACCCTCAGCATCTAGAGAAATATTACTGACTCCTACTAAATGACCTTTGACCACAATTCAGGCTTAAAATTAATGCTTGGTCACTCAAGAAAATATTGACTTTATTGTTAAAGAAAATCTAGTAAAAAACCTAAATAACCTACTTTAGGTCCCAATACATAAACACCAAAGTGATAATTTGCAGTTTTAATCTCAATACCCCTATATTATATACAAATTAGTGATATTTTTTATTTCTTATAATTGTCCAAATAATTTTCTGATAAAGTAAAAACTTAAACATTAAGAAAATAAACAGGCAGAACTATCAAGTAGCATCATGTTGATATTTCTAATTTTGGGGTTTATCTTTCGTGAGTCAAAAACTGTTATTATCAATGACAATTAGTTATAGAAGTTAGAACAGAATATACTGTACTTGTGCAGAATAGACCTTAGTATCAAGGTATGGGTCTTTCAGGTCTTCTTCTCAGTTGTTAGTTTCCTAACTGTCTACTCAAGTATAGTCTTTTCATTTACTTTCTTTATCTTACTCTTTCTAGCTACAATTATGTTCTTCTTTTTTCTCTTTTCAGTTTCCTATTAATCATTGTTGGAAATTTCAGACTGCTTTTTCTTTAGTTCATTCTCTTTGCTTTTAGAGGGAATTAATATATGCTGTTTTTTCTAGGTGTTACAAACTTCATTCAGACCATAACTCTAGGAATACTTGACCAATTTCAACAATCTCAATAGTCACTAAAAGCTCTTAAGAAGAACTTTTGAAAAATACCAAAAATGTCTCAAGGCAATCATGTTTACTGAGTTATTAACAGATTAGTTGATAATCACCAAGTTACCAAATACTAAATTACTGATATCTTAAAAACCACTTGACATAATTATTTGCTTTAATGATCATTGTGAAGCTCTCTTCAATATACTTCTTTTGGCTATAAATAGACCCCAAGGCAATAAGATCTCATGGAGATAAAAGGTTCTCAATATTTGTATATAATACTAATCTATTATCCATAAATTATCATTTGTTCTTGAATAGAACAAAGAACTACTCTAAGACAGTTAGGTTATTTCTATTTCAAGAACAATAGTACTCCCATATGTAGAACAATAGATAGTGATCATATGGTAGTTTGTTCTGGTATAAAAACCACTACAATTATATATTGAAGGATTGTATGTCTAAGAATAAACCTCAGACTTAACAATATCTTTTGCTATTTATCTAACTTTGCTTTTTTAAACCTTTTGATTATCTAATCAATCAATCACAAATTAGTAAGTGGTCATTTGTAATGCTGGATATAAAAAGAAGGAATATTATTGCAAGATGTTATAGAGAGTGTAATATATTGCCTTGATTAGGTAAGTGTATTAAGAAAAAAGAATGGTATTTGGTAGAATTGTCAAGAGTAGCTAGTATATTTCCAGGACAATATACCATAGGAGATATACCATATATGCCTCTAGCAACATTAATGGAGAAAAATATGTAGGTTGAGCAGAAGAGAGTGAAAAAGCTAATAGACTCAAGAGAATACTCATAGGAAAGTTTATTCTATATTGGAGGTAGTATAAAAGAAATTAGTACAGATGTTCTATATTAATTCTAAGCCTTAAGTAACTAAATACAAGTGAACACTCTGGATATAAATTTCAAGTCAACCTAAACAAATAAGCAAATATGGAAAATCATTGTTCTTTAATTTTTTCATACTATTTATATAACTATATTCAAGAATCTAGATATACATATTCATTTGTTTCTTGCTGCTGACATATTTCTCGAGACCTTTATATTTGAGATATCAAAAAAAATAACTTCTACCCAGGCAAGTTTCTGTTACTTTAAGTTATTGATACCTGTTCTATTTTATTTTTTAGAATGTACTCTTCTCTTTGATAAATCTTTTTCCATTTGCTCTTCTTTATCTATTAAAATAATACTTTTGTCTCATAGTAGTGTACAATTAAAGTTGACTGGGAGTTTGGGTAAGGTAATCAAAATAAGTAAAAAGTTGAGGTTGAGTTAAGATTAGTAGATAGAAAGCTAGTTGTAAATAATATTTTTTGTGAAGAAAATGTCTATTAAGTAGGAGTCTCTTAGATTTGTGGTTCTGCTAGTATGTACTTGCTTTTTTGTGATACACTAAAAAGATGCAAAAGAGAATTATATACTAGAACAAACAATAAGACATGGTACCAGCTCTCAATTGTATACTAAAGATTTGAGGAAATGAAGTAAAAGTGAAGAATTAAAAAAGGGTATCAGAAGTTATATGCAGCTTTATGTAAGTTTTATAATTAAACGAGTGTGAGGTTGTTCTAGATCTATATCATATATTTTCTTTAAGATATCAACCTTTATATACTATGACAAAAGCTCTTCTGGAAAATACAGTTAGTTGATCTCTCTAGACTCTTTATATTCAGTTTTCCCCTTATTTGCACCTCCAATACTGAACCTTATGGATGTAATACAATCCAAGTGTATACTTAACTAAACTTTTCCAGCTCACTGTTCTCTTTAAAGCCTGCCTAAGTTAAGTCTATAACTTGGTTCTAGATTAAGTCTTGGTATATTCTATGTTCTATTCTTGACACTATACTAATTCCAAAAGTTGTCATTCAAGATATACCATGTTAAATGATTCTAGAAACAATGGAAATAGAGGTATATGCTAAAATAAGTTCTTTTTGCCATCCTATCTGCTTCTAGAACTATATATTAAATAATATAAATTACAGAAACTCAATAAAATAGAATGATAAAGGAAATTACTACTACTTTTGATAGTATCTCAATTTTTCTCTTGTGTCAAGTTCCTTAATTCCTAGGATGATATATTCCTCTTCTAGAGTTTTCCTATCAAAAGTGATATATACTCAAGATGTTTTCCTTCTAGAACTTTTTTCTTCTTTTCTAGTTTATTTATCTTGTTTCTCTCTAGACTTAGTTAGCTACCTAATACTCTATTAGATGTCTAATAATATCTACTTAACATACTGTGCTCTTCTGAGTAGCGACCTATATATTCTATCTGAAAATAGAGTAGTACTGATGAAATTAATACTTATTTATAAGCACTGTATCTAGTTCTAAGTCTGTTTTTTTTGACTTTCCAATATAAACTGGAGACTCTACTACTATATCAGACTGCAGTTACCCACAAGTAGTTCTAGATTGCCATTCTAGCTAAAATATCTCTTTAGTTTAGTGCCAGCTCACTGTTCTTGTTTTTTGAGTCTTAGCAGTGAGCTTTGTCTATCTTAAGTATTGCTTTAGACTGATTATCAACCCTACTCTTATCTGAGGACATATATATAATAGGTTCTAGAGTGAATTCTCTTTATAAATCTGTTGGTATAAAATATATCAAATGTTACTTTTTACACAAAATTTGTTTGTAGCATAACAATACTATGATAAAATTCAAGATAGTGTATTTGTTATTTAGTTTATCTATACTACAATTAAATACACATAATCTACTATTATTACTATAAATGTTCTTCAGTATACTGTCATATAATAGTCTAGTTTGGTTGTATTTTTATACTTGTTTACTAAAACTAGATTAGTATGTATTTTCACAGTCTAATATATATACTGACTTGTTTACCAGGTACTTGGTAAAGGCCTATATACTAGCTTGTTTTATTCTGAGTATAGTTTCATGGGTGGTTTCCTCTGTTAAGTAAAAATCTACATTAAATCCTTTCTAGTTTTGACTACCTCTAGTTACTTTACCTAGGTTCATCATAGGTCCAAGTACAATATGAATATCTTTTCCAAGATACTCTTGACCTATTTTAATACCATACACATGAATAAGGTAGTCAAAAATGATAGTAGTGTTTATCTCTAATAAAAAAACAATAGAAAACCTATAACAAAGCAAATCCTAATTAATGATCAGAGGCCTGACACAACAATGTCTTACAACAATACAAATAAGTTTCTTTATATTTTATTAGTCTTTTCCTATACTAATCTGCTCTTTATTACCCTTTTAGCCTTCAACTAGAACATATATATCTATTTTAAGGTCTTTGATTGAAAATGTAATATTCAGCTCAAGTGCCTCTTAACTAGCTCTAGTAGCTTCTCTAGCAGTTCTTTTAAGTATATTAGGCTCTGAGACAATAACAATGCTTCTAGCTTCATTTTTGTTGACTCTACTAGCTATAATATCCCCAAGCTTGAGGTATATCTCTACTATTTTATTATAAGACAGTTTTTAAAGAAGAAACTATTTCCCACACATTTATTAATCTAATAGAAAATATTTAGGAATATAATATGGGAAAGATATAAATAGTATGGGAAAGATTATATAAGATATATATAGTTATTAGTAAGGGTTATATGATTGTAGAAGACAAGTGCACAAACTAACAAATATTTATATAAATAGCTAAGACAATCAAGTTCTTTCTAAATAACCATTTAAGTTGAGCTATAAGCCTTCATGACTTAGTACTAACACATCCCTTCTCCTAAACTATTACCCAAACCTGATTTGTCAGTCAAAATATCCAACATAAAATTAAGAATTGTTTTACTTGCTTTAGTTTGCTAATCTAACCCATATCTCTCTAGGAAACACCATAGGTTTTGCAATATTTTACTTCTAGAACATTGCTCTGGATTACTTTGAACCTTTTATAAATAAACCTGATCCTGACTAGTATATTGACTTCCTAGAGAATTGGTCTGTCTTTATTCAAAAACTCTTGAACATTTTTGGATCTTATTCTCCAGAAAATAATAATAAAGACACAATAGTAGCAATCTTCTTCTCTCCTGAGGACAAGACCATAAATTACTTTATACAATTTGCTAAATACCAAAATAAGATTTGCTGGAATAACAAAGCTTTACAAAAGGTTGTCAAGGATACAATTTTAACTAGGATTAGTAAAGAATTACATTTTAGCAAAGAAGATCTCTTTATCTTTAAAGAGCTTAAATGGACAGTAATAAAAATTAATAATAACTACTGAAGGCAACTCTAGGATGAGAAAAACAAACAACAACTTACCTATAGTCTATAATCCTACTTGACACATACCCCAAAACCAGAATCCAACAAGCTATCTAATATTGAAAAAAAGCTAGCCTATAAACAACTCAGGTTTCTGAATACTACTACACCTTCTCTAGCTAATACTATAAATAATCCAATGCTATTCAATATCCTGGGCCTTAGTAACTGACTTATTTTAGTAGAGCAATAACAATATATGAATCTTGGATTGTGCTTATACTGTAGACAATTAAAACATCTTGCAAGGGTTTGTTCTAAGGCCTTTCTATAAGAACTTAGACTGTAATACCTTAGAACTACTCCTAGTCTGAGTTGACAAGGAGAACTCAATAGAGTCCTCTAGAGTCCTCATTTGATTGCTATATACTACTTATATATATTCTATATTTACTTCTATTCATAAAGTCCCATACCTCTCCTTTGAGTTATTCCTTCTTGTATATCTGTTAATTTCTTAAATGAAAATAAAAAGAAAAGAAAAAGAAATAATAATTTAACTATTTGGCTGAGTTATAACATCACCTCCCTCTCAAAGTTCCTTATTCTGAGGATTTACAATTCATAGTTGGGATTGACTATATTGCCCATTTTATCTTTGTCTTCTTCTGTCCATTCCCTAATTTCTGATTCTTTTCACTCAATTTCTTCTTCTTTCTCCTAAATCGTTTCTAAAGTTCTTCTTCTCCTTGTTTGTCTTCCTTTTCATCATCTCCAATTCCTTTCTAATCTTCTCTAATATTTCTTGTCATACCTTTTGTCTGACTACCCAAATAGTTTCTTTGCCATAAATCATCCTAGCAGTTTTCTTCTTCTGAACATCTCTTCTTTTTTTTTTTGTTATCTTATATCTTCTATATCCTATTGATATTCTTTTTTAAATTCTTCAACTGTTTCCTTTGCATTTTCCAAGTTTTCTATTCCTTCCCAAGTATTGGATTCAGCTGTAGACCCTTTCCACCATACTAAGTATTTATTCTTTTTTCTTATTCATTACTTGTTTAGAATCTTCTTGACCTTCTATTCTTTTTCTCCCTTGATTATGACTGGAGCTGGTTGCTTGTTCCTCTGTCCCTTTACTTGCCCTACATATTTTCGTATTCTACTGATGTTAACTACCAGATGTATTCTTATCATGCTAGATAGTTCTAATTCTACTATGTTCAATAATATAACTTTCTTTATTCTATAAGACTCTATGAATCTTTCTGTTAGCTTTTCTGTTCTTCTTTCAACTATCTAATACTTTAAGTCTTTGGTGCTGAGCATCACTAAATCCTCCACTTTATACTCATCAATCTCCCTTCTTTTCTTATCTGTGTATTTCTTCATTTCTTCTTGTGCTTTCCCTAATAATACCTTTGCCTCTTCTTGAATTTCTTTTATTTTTGTCATGAATTTTTTTGCTCCTTCATATTTCTCTCTCTTTCTTACCTTGAACCCCATCCTGGGATTTTGTTCATAATCCTAGTCAATCAGGCCATTGTTCCTGCCTATAGTTGATAAACATCCTTAAGTACTGTTCTAGTTTCTGGTTAATCCTCTCCATCTATCTGTTAGTTTAAGAGTAGAACACTGTTGACAATTTACTCTCAATCCCCAATATCCTGTTCAACTCCCTTATTAATCCTGCCACAAACTGGAGTCCTCTATCTGATATGATATTTTCAAATAGACCATATAACTTCCATACATTATTTCTAAACAGCCTAGCTAAGCCTTTCGCTAATGTTTTCTCTATAGTTGAAATAAAGTATACCATCTTTGTCAATCAATCTACTACTACTAGAATAGAGTTGCAACCCTAGATTAATGGCAATTTTGTAATAAAATCTACTAAAATATGTGTCCAAGGTTTCTCAGATATTGAGTTAGACATTAATTTGCCAGCTAGTTGCTCTATGCAGTTTTTGTTCCTTTGGCAGGAATCACACCCTTCTATGTATTGCTTTATTTTCTTTGTTACTTCTGGCCACTAGAAGTTCCTAGTGACTAGTTCCACTGTCTTCTATTGTCCTCTATGTCCTCCCACTAGTGTATTGTAGTATAGCCTAATTATTTCCACTCTCAATATATCATCTTTAGGCATATATACCTTTTCTTTTTTATATATTACACTGTTTACTTCTTTTCACTCTTCATCTCTCAACATTTTTACTCCTGCCCACTTTATTTCTTTAATGGCTTTTACCACTTCATTATCTTTTATTTTTGACTGTTTCACTTTTTCTAGTAGATTGACTCCTTCCACAATAATTTTTATCTTCTCTGTTTTTCTGACTTTTAGCTACTCAGGCTTTACCAATGTTTTGTTTTTGTTATCTCTTTCTACTCTAACTTCCCAGTCTAGTCTCCTACTCAAGCTATCTACCTTCTCTATCTTACTTTCCAGAATATGTTTTAGTATAAAGTCAAATCTAGACAGATATAGAGCCCATTTAGCTTGTCTTCTATTTAACTTTTGTGTCTTTATGAAGTATTCAAGATTTTTGTGATCTGTTCAAACCTCAAACTTGGTCATAGTTTCTTCCAAAAAGTGCTTCCATGCTTCCAAGTACCTGACTACAGCTAACATTTCCTTATTGTATATTTTATAGTTCCTCTCAGTATCACTTAGAGATTTTGAGATAAAGGCTACTGGTCTCCACAAATTGTCTGAGTATTTCATCAAGAGTACTCCTTTAGTTGTATAATTTGAAGCATCCACTTTTATCCTAAATTTCTTGTTCAAATCTGGAGCTGCCAATACTGGTCTCATTGTAAAGATCCTTTTGAGCTCATTGAATGCTTGCTGTTGCTTGCTTTCCCACTACCACTTAATATCCTTTCTTGTCAGTATATTCATTGGTCTTACTACTCAAGCAAAGTCCTTGATAAATCTCCTGTAGTAATTTACAAGGTCCAAGAATTTTCTGATATCTTTCATATTTTTCAGTTCTAGCCAACTTAGTACTCCATTCACTTTTTCTTCTCTATTTCTATCCCATTGGGTCCTATAACAACCCCAAGGAACCCAATCTCCCTCACCTTCCATATGCACTTTTCTAGCTTTATATAAAGGTTGTTCTCTTCTAGCCTCCTCAGTACTTCCTCTACAATTTCATCATGTTCTTCCTCTGTTTCAGTTTCTACCAACATATCATCTACAAACACAGCAACCTTGCTCTCATTTACCAGGTCCTTCAAGATCTCATTCATTATTGCTTGAAATGTGGCCGGTGAGTTTATCATCCCAAAAAACATTATAGTTGGTTCAAACAATTCTATATGTATTGTAAATGCTTTCTTCTACTTATCCCCTTCCTTTATCCTTATATTATTAAAACTCCACCACAAGTCTATCTTTATAAATACTCTTTTACCCCCTATATTATCAATCAAGTCTGTTATTAATAGCAACAGATAGTTGTTCTTTATGGTTTGTTTGTTTAAACTACAGTAGTCCATAACCATTCTCTTACTTCTATCTTTTTTGCTTACAAAGAACACTGGTAACATCTAAGAGAATTTGGATGGCCTAATATACCCCTTTCTTAGTTGGTCTTCCATGAAATTCTAAACCTCTTCTCTTTTGTTCTTGGATAAAGGGTAGATCCTTCCTTTCTTGGGTTTAAATATCTCTTTGAGATCTATAGTATGATCCCAAACCTTTCTTGTAGACATCCTTTCTGACTCTACTTTTCCAAATACTTTCCTT